>Ga0206938_1191_pt1 | contig 13819 bp, 10 predicted proteins | sample Alteio_BWOrgHeat_12_FD_152918 | JGI IMG/M metagenome (GOLD analysis project Ga0206938, IMG submission 152918) | Enriched cells from forest soil in Barre Woods Harvard Forest LTER site, Petersham, Massachusetts, United States -... | ecosystem: Environmental > Terrestrial > Soil > Temperate forest >... | reverse complement strand
CCTCGCGCTGCAAAAAGATGTCGGGGGAAGTTTTAGTTACTACACCTTTAACATCAAAAGATATATTTTGGGTCGTGTTATCTGGGTTAAGACGGGTAATAAAACCGCGTTCAGAAAAAGCATCCTCTGTCAAGCCTCCAGCCTTTGTGATAAGCTGCGTTAGTGTTAATCCATTCTCAAGCTCAAATGCGCCTGGTCTAAAAACCGCTCCGCTAATATATACACGGTTTTCAAATCTGTCTAAAATTTTATCAACTGTATATTGATCGCCGCGTAATGGAATATAATTTGAAAAATCGGCCGCACTTATATCATTCTGGCGACGTTCTTTATCAGTTACTTGTCTTGCTTTTATGGTTGCGGTATAAGCCAGGTCGGTAAATCCACCGGCAAAGTTAATTACACTTTTAAGCGTTTCGCCAGGCAAGGTCTCAAATATTGCGGGATGTTTTACCTGACCTCCGAGCGAGACCCTCACTTTGTATGTTGGCACCCTTATTATATCGCCATCCTCCAACCTGATGTTGTCTTTTTGGGTGCCTTTTAATAGAAAATCATATAGATCTACATGGCGGATAACCATATTATCTCTGATAACCTCGATCTGCCGGTAAGAGCCATTATTGTTTGGGCCACCGGATTGGTACATAGCGCCAAATACCGTCGACAATGATGACAACGTATACGTGTTAGGCTTTGTTACTTCGCCGGTAACGGTAACTTTAATACTGCGGATATTGCCTAAGGTAACCGCAACGTTTGTACCATGCCCTATGGCATAATGGTTAGCCGCTAATTTTGACGCTATTAGTCCCCTGGTTTGTTCAATTGTCTTTCCGCCGATGTTTATTAACCCCACACCAGGAATAGTGATGTTACCCTCGGGCGAGACAATCAGCTTCCACTCCACCTGTGAGTTACCATAAACTGAGATAATGAGCTGATCATTTGGACCTAAAACATAGTTTTGAGGTGTTGCAATATTAAGATTGGGCTCAAATGTTATATTACTATTATTAAATAATTCTGACCCAAAAACCTGAAGGGTCGGCGTTAAAGGTTTTGGCGTAGCAGTTTCTACAGTTGGTTTTTTAAAATTTAACCCACGGCCAGCGTCCAGATCAGTATTTTTTGTATTGGCTTCGGCCGGGTTATTTCTAAGTGTAGTTATCCGCGCTTGCAGTTTATTTACGTCCGCTTCTGACATACCTTTCGAAATAGCTAATTTTCGCAGTTGATCGTCGGTAAGGCCTGATTCCTGGGTTTGCTTTAACAAATCCTGCAATTGGGCGTCGGTTAAATCGTCTACTTTTACAGTACCTATATTGGCTGGTGTTATTGTTTGGGCTAATAAGTTGGTTGGTTTTTCTAAAAACAACACAAAAACTAACAATATAAAAACCCTATGTATATATTTCATCTTATCTATTTTTGTTAAGGCCATGCCCAACTATCTAACTATTTAGCGTTAAGTAAATTTTTATTTTTTTGCGAAACTAACAATTTAAACATAATAAATACAAAATTTCTGCAACAGAGATTGACTTATGGATATGATATTTTAATTTAATTTTAGCCGTTTTTAATATGCGCTAACACATCATTAACGGTAGTTACCGCGCTGCCAATTTTACTAACTACAATAGCCGCCGCATGATTGGCAAAAATGCAGGCTTGTTTAATATCCATGCCCACTGCAATACAAATACCTATACTTGCCAACACCGTATCGCCGGCACCGGTAACATCAAATACTTCGCTGGCTTTGGTGGGGATAATCTCGAAATGATCGGTACATATTGCCATCCCTTCTTCGGAAAGTGTTACTACTATAGCATCAGCAAATGTTTGGTTTTGTAATGTCTCAGCAGCTAACCGCAGGCTTTCCTGATCTACAATATCAATCCCGGTAGCAGCGGCGGCCTCTTTTTTATTAGGTTTAATGATGCTGGCACCTGCGTACTTTGCATAATTATTACCCTTAGGATCAACAATTACTGTTACATTGTTTTTGCGGGCACAACTTATTACCTGGGCAAGTACTTTGTGTGTTAATGTACCTTTCAAGTAATCCGAAATGAGTATTACCTTGTATTTTTTAACGTTTGCTTTTACAAAGCTGATGATAAAATCTTCTGATTCAGTATTGATGCTTACCTTCGATTCTTTGTCAAAGCGCATCATTTGATGCTTTGAGGCTAATATCCTCGATTTTTTGCTGGTCGTCCGGCTTGGCTCACGACATATACCGCTCAACGCCACTTTGGCTTCGTTTAAAAGTGCGCATAATTCATCGGCACTACTGTCATTGCCTATTACGCTAACAATATCAGCGATAACGCCAAAACTGTTTAGGTTTTTTAAAACATTGCCGGCGCCCCCCAGCGTAACATCTTCGTGAGTGATGTCAACAATTGGCACAGGTGCTTCGGGCGAAATGCGTTCAAATTTGCCCCACATATAATGATCGATCATCAGATCGCCAATAACCAATATATTAATGTCTTTTACGCCTGCCAATAACCTGCTATCCATTCTTAATCTCGTTATGTACCCGGATGATCTCGGGCGTGTAAGCTGCAATACCCTGTTCAAGGGTAAAATTAGGTTTGTAGGCTAACACGTGCCCGGTGTCAACAATATCAGCACAGGTATTGTTTTGATAAAAGGTGTAGGGATTATCAAAGTATTCTATATCAGATGGTAGCGATAAATTTTGCGCAAGTATGTTAACAATATCGTTAAACGTACGAGCTACGCCACTACCTACGTTGTAAACGCCGGATGGCTTGCCAACTGATCTTATGTTTGCCTGCACTACATCGTCAACAAAAACAAAATCGCGGCTTTGCTCGCCATACTTAAATATACGCGGTTTGTTACCTTTTAACATTTGCAAACCCAATTGCAATATCATTGACGCTGTTTTACCTTTGTAAAACTCGCGATTGCCGTAAACGTTAAAATATCGCAACCCGGTAATTTTGAGTTCGGGATGTATCTTGAGTGTTGACCAAAGCAAGTTATCCATCATCAGTTTTGAAAAACCGTAAACATTCTCGGGCACTTCGCCCAAACCTACCCTATTTGGCGAGGGTGAATTACCATAGGTGCCCGCCGATGATGCATAAACTAAATGGGCGTTATTGGCTAAGGCCAAATCAATAAAAAAATTTAACGAGTTGGTGTTGGTTTTAATAACCAGCGATTGATCGGTGACAGTGGTATCACTAATGGCTGCCTGATGAAAAATATAATCCCATTTTATGGCAATTAGCTGCTGCAGATCGGCTGGGCTGATTATGTTGCCCGATATGGTTTGCCCTTTAAAGCCAATAAGGTTTTTAAAATGCCCTAACCCGGTATGGTTACCCGACGGAAAAAAATCGCTGGATTGAAATTTATCAAAAACAACAATATTGGCATCGGGATAATTATGCTGCAAATAAAAGGCTATGTTGCTGCCAATAAAACCGGCACCACCTGTTATTAGTATGTTTTTTTTGTTGAAATTAATATCCGTATACAAACTGCTCATCTACTTTTTACTGGTACCAAAACTATGTAATATACACAAAAAAATGGTTAAATTATAATCTTCCGTTAACAATTTTAACATCCAATATGCCCTTAACATCGTATAAAACTGCGCGTTCATGCCGCTTTAACTTTGCAAAATCAAGCGTTTTAAACTCATCATGCCCAACTGCCAATACTATGGCATCATAAGTGTTGGTTAAAGTTTTAACCGGCTCAATGGCATACTCACTTTTAACCTCAAGGGTATTGGCCCAGGGATCGTAAACATCATAACTAACCTCAAACTCGGCTAAGGTGTTAACGATATCAATTACACGGGTATTACGTATATCGGTACAGTTTTCCTTAAAGGTGAATCCCAAAACCAATACCCTCGAGCTTTTAACCTGGATATCGTTTTTGATCATCAACTTAATAACCTCGAGGGCTATATATTTGCCCATACCATCGTTAAGCCTGCGGCCGGCCAAAATTATTTCGGGATGGTACCCTAACTCCTGGGCTTTTTGCGCCAGGTAATAAGGGTCAACGCCAGTGCAGTGGCCTCCTACCAGCCCTGGTTTAAAATTTAAAAAATTCCACTTGGTACTGGCAGCGGCAAAAACATCGTTACTGTCAATGCCCATCAGGTTAAATATCTTGGCTAACTCGTTTACAAATGCAATATTGATATCGCGCTGAGAGTTTTCGATCACCTTGCAGGCTTCGGCAACTTTTATACTCGGCGCCAGATGCGTACCTGCTTTAATAATGGTTTGATAAAGGCCGTCAATAAACGCGGCGGCTTCGGGGGTAGAGCCCGATGTTACTTTGAGAATATTGGGCAAACGATGTACCTTATCGCCGGGGTTAATGCGCTCGGGCGAGTAGCCTACAAAAAAATCACCGTTGAAAACCAAACCGGATGAACGCTCTAAAACGGGGATACAAATCTCTTCGGTGACCCCGGGATAAACGGTCGATTCAAATATGGCCACATCGCCCTTTTTTAGTTTTTGACCAACGGTTTCGGTTGCTTTGATCAAGATGCTTAGATCCGGGCGGTTATGCTCGTCGGTAGGTGTAGGAACAGCTACTATGTATACATTACAAGTGGCAAGGTCTTGCACATCGAACGACGGTTTTAAACCAACCGACGCTTCAGCAGATATCAGTACAGCTTTTAATTCGCAGCTATCAACTTCGAGCGTGCTGTCAAAACCATTGCTGATATCGGCGACACGGTTTTTTTTGATATCAAAACCCACTACCGGATATTTCTTTGCAAACTCAACAGCCAGCGGCAATCCAACATATCCTAAACCGATAACGGCTATTTTTATACTAACTGGCTTATTAAACATTTTTTATCGTAGATGCCCTTTGTAGTGGTTTGCAAATATACCTAATATAGTTTGTAGACATTCTGGAATTTTTTGCACACCCAATGTGGGTCTTTATTGAAACCACGTGTTTAACAACAAATACGCCTTTTAGTTTAACCAGTGGGAATTTATATGTTATACAGTTGGTAAACCCCGCCCACGGTACGTTGGACGGCTGATCCGACCAAAACAGTGGCTATCTTTTTTTCGAGCATTAAATGTTCGGCATTATTAACAAATTCATCCGCATCAACAATTACCGGATTAGTGCTCATCATCTCGCTGATATGCAATTTTGTAGTATCAGGCACTTTAACCAGCGCCCGGCGCAAATCGCCATCGGTAACAACACCCTCCACTTTTTGTGGCCCGCCAACAATAACCATTCCTATCCGCCCTTCGGACATGCGCAGCACCAATTCTGTAAACGGTGCATCCACGCTAATAAACGGCAGGCTATCTGTGCGCATCACATCTTTAACCCTGATCAGCAATTTGTGTCCAAGGCTACCGCCCGGATGGAAACGTGCAAAATCAGCTTCCTGAAAGTTGCGGCTTTCCATTAAAGCAACAGCAATGGCATCGCCCATAACCAGTGCCGCGGTGGTTGACGACGTTGGTGCCAGCTTAAGCGGGCAAGCCTCTTGTTTTATTGCGATGCTTAAATGATGATGACTGTTACAGGCAAGCGTTGAGTTTGGATTGCCTGTAAGCGATATCAACAGATTGCCGTTCCACTTTAAAAATGGGATTAGTTTTAATATCTCATCTGTTTCGCCCGAGTAAGATATTAACAGCACCATATCATCCTTACCGATCATCCCCAGATCGCCGTGAAAAGCCTCGCCAGGGTGTAAAAAAAAGCTGGATGTACCTGTACTTGATAAAGTGGCCGATATTTTTTGACCGATCAATCCAGATTTACCGATACCGGTGACAATGAGCTTGCCTTTGGCATTCAATATAGCTTGTATCACGCTGTCGAACGCGCTATCAAGCTGACTTGCAACGTATTGCAACGATTCTATCTCGGTATTAAAAACCCTCCGGGCTATTTTGTTCATACCTTTCGTAAATTATTTATCTAATAAGGGTGCTATTACACTTTCCAATTGGTGTAATTTAACCATGTTAGGGCCATCGCTTAAGGCGTTATCCGGATCGGGGTGCGCTTCCATAAAATAGCCTGTAGCACCAAATGCTTTTGCTGCCAGCGCCATCATAGGTACAAAAGTCCTGTCGCCGCCGGTTTTGCCACCTGCTCCACCGGGCCGTTGTACAGAGTGCGTGCAATCCATACAAACCGGGTATCCAAACTGCTTCATATCATGTATGTTCCTAAAATCGACCGCAAGGTTATTATAGCCATACATATTGCCACGTTCGGTTAATATAATTTGTTGATTACCAGCTTCTACAACTTTTTGCGCCGGGTAAAACATATCCTGACCAGATAAAAATTGCGCTTTTTTTACGTTGACGATCTTGCCGGTTTTGGCTGCTGCAACCAGCAAATCGGTTTGGCGGCATAAGAACGCTGGTATTTGTAATATGTCCACAACTTCGGCGGCGATGGCTGCCTGGTATGGTTCGTGAATGTCGGTTGTAACCGGTAACCCAAAACGTTCCTTAACATTATTCAACATCTCCATCCCCTTTTCAATACCCGGGCCGCGATAGGAATGTATGGAGGTACGGTTAGCTTTGTCGAACGATGATTTAAAAACAACGGGTACGTTAAACTTTTGACCAATGGTGGCAACCTTTTCGGCAACCTGGTACAAAAGGTCCTGGTTTTCCATTACGCATGGCCCCAAAATGAAAAACGTATTCTCGCTAATCTGATCAAATAACATAATACCGGGTGTTTTTACTTTTGCAAAGATGAAAATTATTGTGTGAATGTTTAACTAAAAACGATTTGATGACCTAAATTCGCTAACGATCCTTTAAAACGCCATACATCGTGCAAAGACATAATTACCATATTAAATTCTATGACGAATAAACTTGCCGATATAAAACTGTATCTATTATTAAAAAAACAACATAACTATTAGTTAAGCTGTTGATAACTTATTGATTAAGTTTCGAATGTGGAAAAATATCTGTTAAATAGTGTTAAAATATTAGTCTACTAATTCTATAGATTGTATATTTGTATCAATTGTTAATTTATCCTTTCTAACCAATTCGTTCTTTATGATAAATAATGAGGTCAGTTAAATACAAAAAGAGAAAGTAACCTACTTTCTCTTTTTTGTTTTATAGCCATGCCGGTTTAAAACAAAGCTGCAAAAGCAAGCGTTTAATTAAATTATTGATAAACTTGCAAGCCCTTATTTATTAGACCATATGCAACGTTATTTATTTGTTTTTGCGGCGTTTCTTTTCATGAACCAGGCAGGCTACGCGCAAATGCCGCTAACCGGCAAAGTTTATGAGTTGCATACACATGTGGTTTTGCCGCAAGTAAAAGTGCGCAACACCAACACCAAGGATAATACACAAACCAATGTTTCGGGGATATTTACTATCAAAGCCAAACCCGGCGATATCTTGATTTTGGAAGCTTTTAATTATAAACCAGATACCGTAGTTGTTGTTAGCGCACGGTACATTGAGGTTTACCTGGAGCCACAAAACACTACACTTAACCAAGTCGACATAAAAAACACATCGACCAAACTTGGGACACTAAGGGACACCACCATGCATAACCAGCCTGTAGTTTATCAAAAAAATCAGTACGGAGAAGTAATGGGTGGTATAGCGATCAGATTTGGATATGGAAAAAGCAAAAAGGAAAAACGCGACGAACAGCTTGCTTACAATACCACCGCTACAAAGCAAATAGATCAAAGCTTTTCGGCAGACAATGTGAGCAAATATATCCCGTTGCGCGGCGATGAACTTAAACAATTTGTTGCCTTATACCGGCCAACCATCAAACAGTACAAAGCGCCCACCTTTGATTTGACGTTGTATATTAACGATTGCTACAAAAAATTCATGGCGTTGCCGCCCGATCAGCGTAAACTTGCTCCATTAAAAGGAGATCTCCCTAAAAGCTAAACTTTACCAACGATAACCTTATAAAACTGATCGAAAGTCAGGTATTCGTTAGAAAGGCGGAGTACATCCTGCGCGGTGATACTCCTTATTATTTCGGTATAACGGTCGTAATAATCAAAATCGAGACCCGAGAAGTAAACGTTTTTAAATTTATCGGCATGCGAAAGCACATTCTCCAAACTACCCAATAGCGAACCTAGCATATAGTTTTTAACCAGCGAAAGTTCGTCAGCGCTTATCAATTCGGTTTTAAGGATATTTACTTCTTTTTCTATCTCCTTCATTGCTGCTCCCGTAACATCGGCTCCAACCTCGGTAGCGATAAAGAGAGCCCCGCTGTAAAGCATCGAGCTCATGCCTGATCCAATACCGTAGGTATAACCTTTATCCTCACGAATGTTGGCCATCAATCTTGACCCAAAATAGCCACCCAATATGGTGTTGACCACTTGCAATGCGGGAAAATCGGGATGTGTCCGGTTAATAGTAGCAGTGCCTAAACGGATAGCCGACTGTAACGCGCCAGGTTTTTCAACATAATTATACAACTGCGCCGATGGCGTAAACGCGGGTTGGCTGATATCCGGCACATCAGTGTTGTTCCAATCTTTCCCAAAACTATGGGTTATTAATTTCAGGATATCGTCATCAATTTTGCCGGCTACTATTAAAGTACAGTTACCCGGCTGGTACATTTGTTTAAAATGCTGCAACAGATCTGCTCTTTCTATTTTAGCATAATCTGCAGCGTCTGGGCTTAAGCCATACATCGTATTGCCAAACACGGCTTTGTTAAATGTACGCCGTGCAACAAAATCATTTTTTTGCAGGCTAACCTGTAGTTTTTGCTGCTGATTGCGGATAAACGTAGCCAGTTCCTTTTCGGGAAATATCGAATCGGTTATCACATCTTTTATAACCGGCAGCGTGTTCTTTAAATGTTTGTTTAAGCAGTATAAGGTAACCTGCGAATGATCGAAACCATAATCAACCTGTAAAAAAGCACCGTAATAATCGACTTTATCAGCTATCTGGGCAGCGGTTAAACTGTTTGTACCATCGTTAAGCATGGTATTCACGGCAACATTGAGCAATGGCTTTTCGGGATTGAACCGTAAATTAGTAAAAACCATTTCGATGCGCACCAATTCCTGCTCGCCCGAATTGAACCAAAATAAATTGCAGTCATTATCCAATTTAATATGGCCGGGTGTAATTAAATTGATGCGGTCTATCGCCTTAAATTCGGGTGTAAAAGTTCTGTCTAACATTATTCGGCTAAATATACCAGTGTTGATGAATTTTCTTTTTTAAATATATCCTGCGATTGATGCTGTATCTGCAAAGGCGTGATGGCTAAATACTGAGCAGCTTCCAGATTAAATAGCTCGGCGTCGCCAAGGAGTTCAAAATAGGCAAGGTTCATGGCCTTATCCAATAATGACATTTCGGAAAACGCCATGGTAGACTCGGTCTTGTTTTTCACCTTGGTCAATTCGTCGATACCAACCGGCTCGTTTTTCAGTTTATCCAGTTCTTCCCAAATGGCGGCCTCGGCTGTTTCGATGCTTACTCCCGCTACGGGCTTGCCATCAACCACAAACACGCCTGCGTCGAGGCTTTCGGTGGTATAAGCATGGATCTCGCTGAATAGTTGTTTGTCTTTCACGAGGGTGCGGTACAAGCGTGATGAGTTACCCCGTGAGAGCAGGTCGGACAACAAGTCGACCGCATGATAATGCTCATCGTTTCGCGCCGGCATATGGAACGCTATGTACAAGGCGTTGAGTGGTACTTTTGCAGTAACGGTTTGCCGGCGGGCAGCCAGTTGCTCTGGTTCCTGCGGCAGATCGCGATTATATTTGTTACCGGCAGGTATTGGACCAAACCATTTTTCGGCCAATTTTTTAACCTGCGCGGTGGTTACATCGCCACCAACAACCATAATAGCGTTTTGCGGGTTATAATGCTTGGCAAAAAATGCTTTTACATCCCCTATCCGGGCATCCTCAATGTGGGATATCTCTTTACCTATGGTTGCCCAGCGGTACGGATGCGCTTTATAAGCCAGTGGACGTAAGTTAAGCCATACATCGCCGTAAGGCTGATTTAGATAACGCTGCTTAAACTCCTCTATCACCACGTTACGCTGCACCTCCAGGCTTTTTTCGCTGAAAGCCAAACTTAACATACGATCACTTTCGAGCCAAAAGGCTGTCTCGATATTAACAGCGGGCAATGTGATATAATAGTTGGTGATATCGTTACTTGTAAAAGCATTGTTCTCGCCCCCAACGCGCTGCAAAGGCTCGTCATAATTGGGAATATTGACCGACCCGCCAAACATCAGATGCTCAAATAAGTGCGCAAACCCTGTTTGTTTGGGGTCTTCATCCCGAGCGCCCACATCGTACAATATATTGAGCACCGCCATAGGGGTGGTTATATCTTCGTGAACAATTACCCTGAGGCCATTGCTTAATGTAAAACGGTTGAATTTAACCATGTATAAAAAATCAGTATTGCTAAAAACGGAGAGCAAATGTAGAGTTTTTGCTGATTTTTAAAACAGCTTGGTGGTACATTATTATGCGAAATCAGGTTTGGATATCTATATCTCAAAAATCACAAATCAATGATAAAATATGTCGGTTGATAAAGCTAATTTTACCGCGTAAATTGTTTACAACGATAGTCGACTATAACTATCAAATAAATCAACACTTATGTGGTATAACAACATATTAGAAACCATTGGCGATACCCCGATGGTAAAATTGAATAAAATTGTAAAGGATATCCCGGCCACTGTTTTAGCTAAAATAGAAACCACCAACCCTGGTAACTCTATTAAAGACCGTATGGCCCTCAAAATGATAGAGGATGCTGAAAAAAGCGGTTTGTTAAAACCGGGAGGTACTATTATTGAAGGCACGTCGGGCAATACCGGTATGGGTCTGGCAATGGCGGCTATTATCAAAGGCTATAAATGTATATTTACCACGACCGATAAGCAATCGAAAGAAAAGGTTGACGCTTTACGCGCTTTTGGCGCCGAGGTGATTGTATGCCCAACAAACGTTGACCCCGAAGATGCCCGGTCATACTATTCAGTGTCGTCACGCCTGGTGCGCGAAACGCCAAACTCGTGGAAACCTAATCAATACGATAACTTGTCGAACTCGCAGGCGCATTATGAGCAAACTGGGCCCGAAATATGGGCACAAACCGAAGGTAAAATAACCCACCTGGTTGCCGGTGTAGGTACAGGCGGAACGATATCAGGTATAGCAAAATACCTGAAAGAGCAAAACCCAGCGATCAAAGTTTTGGGTATTGATACTTATGGTTCGGTATTTAAAAAATACAAAGAGACCGGCATTTTTGACAAGAATGAAATATACCCTTATATAACCGAGGGCATCGGCGAAGACTTTCTGCCTGCCAACGTTGATTTTACACTGATCGACCATTTTGAAAAAGTGACTGATAAAGATGCTGCTTTAATGACGCGCGAAATATCATTACGCGAAGGCATATTTGTTGGCAACTCTTCGGGTTCGGCTATCGCCGGGCTGTTGCAAATGAAGGATCAGTTTAAAGCAGGCGATGTAGTGGTAGTTATTTTCCCCGATCACGGGTCGCGCTATATGGGCAAAATGTTTAACGAGGACTGGCTGCGCGAACGAGGGTTTTTAACCGATGCCAAGTTGACCGCCCGTACCATCCTATCAAAAAAAGACAAGCAGGAAATTGTGACCATTGATTGCGAAAAAACGATCATCGAGGCTATTGGGACCATCAAATCCTTAAACATTTCGCAAATACCGGTTACCCAAAAAGGGATGGTGATAGGCAAGATCACCGAGAGCGGCATACTGCATGCTTTGATGGAAAATCCCGGACTGCGCTCACAACCTGTTAAAAGCATTGCTACGGGGTCCTTCCCTTTTGTTGATATGAATACGAGCATTGATAAGATCTCAGCACTGATCAATAAAGATAATAGCGCTGTTTTAGTTGAAGGCGATAATGGTGCGATAGAAATTATCACGCAGTACGATATCATTAACGCAATATCAGCGTAAGAAGTTCATCGTCAATCGGTCAAAATTGATATTATTGAAGGGGGGCATTATGCCCCCTTTTTTACTTTCAGGCTACTCATCAATTGATCGTACAGATCATCGCCGGTGGCTTTTTGAGGTTTTAGTTTTTTGATCGTTGGGCGTTTGCCTTTCGCTTTTAACCGGATGATCTCTAATAATTCGTCCGAGTAATCGTCTTTGAATTTCGAGACATCGAACTTTTCGGCATACTGCTCGATAAGCGCCAAACCCATATCCATTTCCTTTTTGCTTACTTCAATTTTGCTGTCAATTTGAATATCATCCGCAGATCGTATCTCAGCAGCAAAACGTATCCGGGTAACTACCAACACTTTATCTACAGGGTGTACGATACACAGGCTTTCTGTACTGCGCAACACAAATCTTGCTAAACCAGCCTTTTTTGATTTTTGCAGCGCTGATACCAGCAAAGCGTATGCTTTGTTGCTTTTGGTTTCGGGTTCTACGTAATACGATGTCTCGTAGAACATGGGGCTAACGTCAGCAATGTCGACAAAGCTTTCAATTTCGATCACCTTACTCTTCTCAGGCGCGGCATCCTCAAAATCCTGCTCATCTACGATCACGTAATCATCGTCAACCTTGTAACCCTTCACAATTTTCTCGTAAGGCACTTCTTTATGCGTGTGCTCGTTAACCCGTTGGTACTTAATGCGCGAATGATCACGCTCGTCCAACATATCAAAATCGAGGCTGCTGCTTTGAATAGCCGAATATAATTTAATGGGGATACTCACCAGGCCAAAGCCTATCGACCCTTTCCATATTGATCTCATAGGTAAAAATGTTTCCTATAATACACCGCTTTTGGCAAATGGTTTTTGCGGACGCAAAAACCATCGCACTATTGTGTTGTTAGTATGGTGTAATTGTAACCAGTATGACACTAGCCACTTACAAGCAAAAACGCGACTTTGCAAAAACCAGCGAACCAAAAGCCGGCAAAAGCAACGACCCCAATAAACTGCGGTTTGTTATCCAAAAGCACGATGCATCGCACCTGCATTACGATTTCAGGCTGGAGATGGACGGCGTACTCAAAAGCTGGGCTGTGCCCAAAGGGCCATCAACCGACCCATCAGTAAAACGGTTGGCGATGATGGTGGAAGATCACCCTTACGACTACCGCAGCTTTGAGGGGATTATACCGCGAGGTGAGTACGGTGGCGGGACAGTCATCGTGTGGGACGAAGGCACTTACGAACCCATTGAACCCATAAAAGGTAAAGCCGCCCAACAAAAACACTTGCTGAAACAGCTAAAGGATGGTTCAGTAAAAATAGTGCTGCACGGTAAAAAGCTAAAGGGTGAGTTCGCCCTGGTAAAAACCCACGGCATGAGTGAGAACGGCTGGCTATTGATCAAACATAAAGACGATTACGCATCGGATGCGGACATTACCAAAAAAGACAAATCGGTAATATCCGGTAAAACCATAGCCGGCATGGCCAAATCAAGTGAGAAAGTTTGGCAGCACGGGCATGAAGAAGATCTGGACGCCATGCCTGAAAAAAAAAGCCCGGACGAAAAAAGTGAGGCAAACGACGGCGATCTTTCAGAATCGTTAAAATCCATTAAAAAAACCAAAATACCGGATAATTTGCAGCCCATGCTGGCCACTTTGGTTGATGAACCTTTTGACGACGACAACTGGGTTTACGAAGTTAAATGGGATGGCTACCGCTGCCTGGCCTATTTAAACAAAGGCGA
>Ga0206938_1190_pt1 | contig 13866 bp, 14 predicted proteins | sample Alteio_BWOrgHeat_12_FD_152918 | JGI IMG/M metagenome (GOLD analysis project Ga0206938, IMG submission 152918) | Enriched cells from forest soil in Barre Woods Harvard Forest LTER site, Petersham, Massachusetts, United States -... | ecosystem: Environmental > Terrestrial > Soil > Temperate forest >... | reverse complement strand
ACACTACGATCTGCCGTTGGGCAGGGTCAATAATATCCAGCAGTTTTTTCATCCTTTCGGGGCTTCCTACGGATGTTCCGCCAAATTTTAAAACTTTCATTATTCCTTTCTTTATACCATAAATGATTGATATTCTTGTATCAATTTTGAGGGGCTAAAAATAGGGTTTTATCCCGCTTTTAGCTAATAATGGCCGAAATTTAATTTGGACAGAAGCGCTTTAAGGTGGTTTTTACCAAATATTATTAGCCAATGCATAAAAACGCTTCATAAAAACAAAACGTAACACCCGAAAAAACCATTAAAAATGGTAAAAAGCATCCATTTTGAAGTAAATTGAGACGATATATGAATATTTTCACCAGGACGGCCCTTGTTTTAGACTATATCTATGATAATATTCATCGGGTGATAAAGGGAGTTCCACGTTTGACGCGCTCTCAAATTAATCCCCACCTGATGCTCGGCAGCCAGTATAATTTATGGGGATTAAAAAAACTGAAGGCCCTTGGTGTAACCGCTATAGTGAATATGCGGATGCATAACGATTATAGCGATGCCGACCACGAAGGAATAAAATACCTGCACCTTCCAACCGTTGATAATACGCCGCCGCCGTTGAATGTTTTGATTAAAGGAGCAACATTTATTGATGACGAGATAAAAAACGGCGGTCTTGTATATGTTCATTGCCGGCAGGGTTTAGGCCGCGGGCCTACCATGGCCATGGCTTACCTGATAAAAACAGGCTTGACTTACGAAGAAGCCTATGAAACCATCCGGAAAGTAAGGATATTTATAAACCCCCAGCGCAGCCAGGTTAAAATGCTGAAGGAACTGGAAGAATATTACAGATCAGAAAAATGACAACCATAGCGATGGGTTTTAAACCCATCGCTATGGAGAAAAAACGTAGCTAATGCCGCCAACCAAACTGGAAACCATCGACTGGATCAGCAATTTAAGAATCATTGTGTTATACGCGGTGATTATATTGCATTGTTCGTCGCCCTTGCTCATGCAGTATGGGAAAGTCCCGGCGGCGGATTGGTGGTCGGCTGATTTTTTAAATGCGCTTACGCGTTTTGCAGTGCCTGCCTTTGTGATGATCACAGGGGCCTTGTTATTGCCCCGCGAATATGAGATCGGTAGTTTTTTAAAGAAAAGGCTGAGCAGGGTAGTGGTGCCCTTCCTGTTCTGGAGTTTGGTTTATGTTTGGTATTCGTGGTATAACGAGGAAATTAGTTTCGGGGCGGATGCCTGGGCCAACATCAGGCAGGTTTTACATTTGTTAAAAACCGGCAGCTCTTATCATTTATGGTATGTGTATATGCTCATCGGGCTGTATTTTTTTATTCCGGTTATTGGCAAGTTTGTACGCAATGCCTCCGAAAAGGAGCTTGTTTATTTCCTGGCGGTTTGGTTTGGTGTGATGCTCATTACCCAGCCATATCTCTTGCGTTATAATCCTTCGGTAGATATGCATTATTTTGCGGGCTTTGCCGGTTACCTGGTATTAGGGTATTATTTGGCCAATAAAGATTTCAATATAAAACACCTGCGTTTTTGGATGTTGCTATTGTTTTTATTCAGCGTCGGATTGATCGCTATCGGCAGCAGGCTGCTCATTTCCTATCCAATATACCCGGGGACAATGCTTTACGAACCGGTTAACCCTGCCGTTTTACTACTGGCCATCAGCGCCTTTATGCTTGCAAAACTGACAGTTCCAAAAGTGTCGCCCATTATTACCCGTGCCCGCGATTTTGCCGGTAAGTATAATTATGGCATTTACCTGGCCCATGCGCTGGTATTGTATTTTTTGGATGATCTTTTTGGGATCAGTTACAAACTGGGAGCGCCAATTTTAAGTATCCCCTTAACAGCGCTCATCTGTTTCCTGATTTCCTTATTGCTGGTATGGATAATCAACAAAATACCATTCGGAAAATGGGTTTCAGGATGATGTTTATGTCGACAATAAAAACCCATCATAATTCATAATTTTTTTTAGAGATTTGTCCTCCTGCAAACAAGGTATCTATCCTGATGAAAAAACTCACCGAAAAAAACGCCGCGTCATTTACCATCGTACTCATCATCGTCACTTTTGTGCTGCGCTGCTTTATTGCAGCCTACACAGGTTTGGGTAATGGCGAATCCTATTATTTCAGGGGCGCGCTTCAATTAAACATGAGTTATTTTGATCAGCCGCCATTGTTTTTTTGGTTAGGCGCCATCAGTATCAAACTTTTTGGGTTGACGAATTTCGGGATCCGTTTTGCGTCGGTGCTATTATTCGCCGGAACAAGCTGGCTGATGTTTGTGATAACAAGGACCCTGTTTAATGCCAAAGCTGGTTTTTGGTCGGTGCTGGTAATGAACCTGAGCGCTGTATTTACCATTGCTATTGCCAGTTGGTACCAGCCGGATGCGCCTTTAATGTTCTTCTGGCTGCTGGCAACCTATTTCATTGTGGAACTGATGGTGGGGCCGGGTGCCGAAAACTCTGAGGCTACCCGAAATAGTCGCAGAACATGGCTGTTATGGCTGGCCGTTGGTATCAGTATGGGGCTTGCTACTTTAAGTAAATACCACGTATTGTTTTTATTCGCCGGGGTGTTTATGTTCATCGCTACCAATAAAAACCAGCGCCACTGGCTGCGTCATCCAGGTCCTTATATTGCAATTCTGATCACCCTGATTATGGCATCGCCAATTCTTTGGTGGAATTATCATAACAACTGGGTGTCGTTTGTTTTTCAGGGGGCACGGGCCGGTACAAACGGAGGTAAATTTCAACTGCATTTTGATTGGTTTTTCAGGAGTATTTTGGGGCAGTCGATGTTTTTATTGCCCTGGATTTGGTTTCCAACTATCAGGCAGCTTTTTATTTCTTATAAACTGCGTAAGCAATTGCGGGTATACAGTTTTTCATTCTGGATGGCCATATTGCCTATTGTGTTTTTTACCATGGTCACTTTATGGTCTGATTTGCAGTACCATTTCCATTGGCAGGCGCCTGGTTATATGATGCTGTTTGTGCCGCTTGGCTTTGCCATTGACAGAAGCCTGAACACGGAAGAAACCCGCAAGCTGACCCGCCGCTGGCTTAATTTTTCTATTTGCTTTACTGTTTTAACCATTGGAGTATTGGGAATGCATTGGGTGACGGGTTTCTGGACCTCCTACGGGCCGAAATGGGTTGTTCATTATTTCCATGGAGACAACCTTGACCCTACCATTCAGGGGGTTGATTATACCGATATACAAACCCGGTTTGAAAAAGAAGGCTGGCTGAACAATCCCAATATATTTACAGGCAGCACCCGCTGGTGGTTAACCGGTAAAATCGATTGGGCGCTTAAAGGCAAAAAAGATATCATTGTTTTTGACCCTGACCCGCGTAACCTGGCTTTTTTGGTTGACCCCAAGACCCTCGTTGGTAAGGATTGCATCATTATTGGCGATCACCATGAGCCATTCATCAACATGAATGTAAAGCCATTTTTTGATAGTGTGACGCAACTGCCCGATGTACAGATCATCCGTAACGGCCCCGAGTACACTTTGCAGGTTTACTACTGCAAGAATTTTCATAAATCTGCTGAACCAAGGATGGATCTGCCATTGTACCGGCAATTGATTGGCTTGCCGCCATTTGGTAAATAGATGGATACGAATTACACGAATAGGAGCGAATTGTCACAAATGTAATTAGCACGAATTAACGAATAGGACCGAATTTTTACGAACTAAAAAAGTAGCAATTCACCCCAGCCAATACCAATTAGCGATTTTATTGCAATTGGTATTTTGTTTATAATTCTTCTAAAAAAGTGTCCATTCAATTCGTATTATTCGAATTAATTCGTGTAATTCGTGATAATTTTTTTACCCGAATTAATTGAACTCAAACGATTTGAATTTATTTGCACGAACGAGGCGATTCCTGGCGACCCGTAATTCGCATAATTCGATCCTATTCGTGAAATTAGCGTTCATTTTTTTCCTTTCTTTTCATTTTGTATCAGCCCAAACCGTCAATATTATTCCTCTTCCCAAAACATTTGTTAAGCTTAACGGCGCGTTCCAGTTAAACAGCAATACCATTATCGGCATGAATGATAATGCAATGTTGCCGCAGGCCAATTATCTTCAAACTGAATTAAAAAAAGCAGATGGGATACTCATTGCGGTCGATCCGGACGAGCAAAGGGCACAGATTGATTTAAAGTTGGTTGATAAACCGGGAACAAACGGGGCCTACGACTTAAAAATTGAGGCTAACAAGATCTCTATCACCGCCTCGGGCAACGATGGGATTTTTTATGGATTGGTTTCATTGCTGCAATTGATCAGGATGCAACCTGCAGGCAATTCAATCAGCCTGGCGGCTTGCGATATAACCGATGCGCCCAGATTCCAATGGCGTGGGTTTATGCTGGATGAGTCGCGGCACTTTTTTGGGAAAGAAAAGATAGAACAGCTTCTAAACTGGATGGCCTTTTATAAGCTGAATAAGTTTCACTGGCACCTTACAGATGACGACGGCTGGCGGCTGGAGATCAAAAAATATCCCCGCCTTGCACAGGTTGGAGGGATAGGCAACCATACGGATTCTCTCGCCCAGGCAAAATATTATACCCAGGATGATATTAAAGAAATTGTTGCCTATGCACAGGACCGTTTCATTTCTATCATCCCCGAAGTTGATATGCCCGGCCACGCTACTGCTGCAAATAAAGCATACCCGGAGTTCAGCGGGGGAAGTATCCGCAATTACGAAAATTACACCTTCGATCCGGGCAATGAAAAGACATACAGCTACCTGGCCGATATTTTAAAGGAAGTGAACGGGCTTTTTCCTTCGCATATGATACACTTAGGCGGGGATGAGGTGGCTTTGGGCAACCAGGCCTGGGCAGGGCGACCCGGTATAACCGATATGATGACGAAGAATAAGTTTACTTCGCTCGACGACCTGGAGCATTACTTTTTTAACCGCATGGCCGATTCTGTAATCAAAATGAACGATAATGTTTTATGCTGGGATGAGGCGGCAGGCACTAATTTGAACCCGGCAAAAACGATTGTTTTTTGGTGGCGGCAAAATTTCCCTTCGCAACTGGAGCTGTCATTGCAAAAGAGGTACGATGTGGTGCTTTGTCCGCGCCTGCCTTTGTATTTTGATTTTGTTCAGGATAAAAACCATGTGTCCGGTCGCAGATGGATTGGCACTTATTTTAACAGTTTAAGCAATATTTATAATTTCCCCGACAGGCAATTGCCTTCGGATGAAGTGCATTCCAATCTTATCCTGGGAATACAGGCCAATGTCTGGACGGAAACTGTAGGCTCAGAAAAAAGGCTTGATTTTATGACTTATCCGCGAATAGCCGCTTTCGCCGAATCAGCATGGACAGATCAGGCGCTGAAAAATGAACCTTCATTTGATGAACGGTTAAAGGCCGAACTCCCTTTATACGACAAGGATGGCATTTATTATTACAACCCCTTTGATCCTGCCGCGCACCCGGAGGCGATAGACTTTATGCCCCGCATCCCGAAGCATGAGAAAAAAAGTAAACACCATAAGCATTTACATGAGAAGGTCTCTCATCACTCTAAAATAAGTAGTACTGAGGCTAAAGGTAGCGCAAAGCATCATCACGCAAAAAAACGGAGTCACCGTGCCGGATAGCTATCATGTGGAGGGGCTAAGTTTAAAATTCCGGCAACATCTATCTTACTTTAATTAACCAACAAAAGTTTTTTATATACTTTTATGGCATGAAAAACGACCCGCTAAGCGTCCCGCTTTTTGAGATGCGCCTGGAAGAAATCCATCGCGGCGACCCCTGGCTGCGGTATGAAATATCCATCCGCGATTTTGTGGCCTTATTCCCGATAAGGTATAAAAATGGGAGACCGGTAAGGCCCGATCATCCTGCCGCGTATGGTGTTGACCGGGAAGTATTTTTAAAGGTATTGGTGGCATTTAGCCAGTGCTTTAATTAAACTGTCTGTGCCAACAAGGTGCCTGAAAACGATTCGGTGCAATTAAATAAGCCAAAGTCCATAAACGGAAACTGTATGTAGCGCTACACATGCTACACCGCGCTATAAAGCGCTACACAGCTGATAATTAGCAATTTAACTGCTGACAAGATTTTGTCACTGACAAAATCTTGTCAGCAGTTTTTAGGAGTTTCTAAGGGTTCTCAACTGTGACATCTTGTGCTAAAGTAGCATCATCCGGGGTCGTCGCCAGGTTATTATCCAGGATATAAAGCGCATCGGCTTTTGCGGTCGCACCACCCGCTATTTTTATTTTGTCCAACAGGTCCATAGCCAGCGTTTCTTCTTCTGTTTGCTCTTTTACAAACCATTGCATAAAATTCCAGGTTGCCCAGTCTTTTTCGGCCATGCTCAGGTTAACCAGGTTGTATATCGAGGTGGTATTGTCAACTTCCGACTTAAATATTTTCTCAAAACAATCATTCACACTTGATGGATCGGGGCCAGGGCCGGGGATTTCTGTAACCACTACCTTGCCGCCTCTTTTTAAAATATACTCCAGTATTTTCATCATGTGGTTGCGCTCCTCGTTAGCATGCCTGAACAGGAAGTTCGAGATACCGTCGTATCCCTTTTCATTTGCCCATGCGCCGTAGGAAAGGTAGACCTGCGCATTGTGTGCCTCGTTTGTCATCTGCTGGTTCAATGCTTTTGCAATGGCACCGGAAAGCCTGTTAGTATCCATAAAAATAATGTTTAGGGATTAAACTAACCGCACGTGAAAATGTTTTTGCTTATTTAATGGAAACTGCAGGCGGGCGACAAAAAGAATAGCGAGCTAAATTTTTGGCATACGAAAATGATTGCCTGTTGGATCAATAAAATACGGAAATTAAAACGTAACGTTTTGGGTAAACCTATTTATAGGCCGATATATGGCTTGTCTTGATGCTGAGCATGAAAGATTTCCCGACACTTATCTTGACACTTTTATCCTGGAGCATAGCTTTTATGGCCTCGTCAGATTTTAATGCTTCATAAAGGTCGCGGGCTACCGGCGAGCCGCTGATGTTGGTGATCACCCTGCCATTTTCCATGGTAATGCTGAAAGAATAACCGGATTTGCCACGGTCGCCCGCTGATTCAAAATCCTGGATGTTCAATTTAAACTGTTGTTCTGAAACAAGGCTCTTTTTTAAGTGCAGCCGGATAACGGGCAGATACCTTTTCCAGGTAGTTAAATATTGTCTTTCTTCCATGTGAGATGATAAAGGTATGGATAAAATCAACAGAAATCTATTAAATAGATCACATTTGTAGCTAACCATTTTATATTAAGTAAGATACGTCGCCATTGAAATGATAATTTATGAGTTCAAATAACTTTTGAGAACTTTTTGCGAAGCAGATTGTCATTATAACTATACAATATTGGCGTTATTGCACCTCATTTTTATTGTTTAATGGTATTAAATTTAACTCAGTCAACCCACCCGATAGCTATCGGGTCCAACTTAATCAATTAATAACCAAACTATGTTTAAAGACACAAAGGCATTTAGCGGTTTTTCAGTAAACGACATGCAAAAAGCGAAGGAGTTTTACCAGGGCAAGCTCGGAATTGAAGTTTCGGAAAATGAAATGGGCATCACTACGCTTCATATAAGCGGTGGGAACAAAATAATTATTTATCCCAAACCCAATCATCAACCGGCGACGTTTACCATCCTCAACTTTCCTGTTAATGATGTTGAAAAGACAGTAGACGAACTCATTAGCCGCGGCATCACTTTTGAGCAATATGGTGAACCAATTAAAACCGATGCAAAAGGTATTTTAAGAGGAGATGGCAGGGGGCCGGATATTGCCTGGTTTAAAGATCCTGCAGGAAATATCTTATCGGTATTGAAAGAAGGATAATTTCACTTTTTTATTTCCTGCCCCACAAACATCAGCGTTTTGGTGTGCGGTACAATTATGTGAAATTCGCGCATGCCATATTCCCGGTCGAACGGTGGTTTTATTTTAATGTCGCCCAGTTTATCTTTAATTGCATCCCAAAGGTTATCAATTTCATCCACTTCAAGATAAAACTCCATTTCGCCAATGTCAGTGCCTGCGTTTAAAATGTGGATCAGGTGATTGTCTTTGTAAACGATAGCATAATTGTCCATGTCCATCACTGCTTTGAAATTAAACAGGTCGACAAAAAAATTAACGGTCGCCTTTATATTATAAGAAGGCACCATCGGGCTTAAATACAATGCTTTATACATAAAAATCCTTCCGATAATTATTTACAGATCAACATCAACCGGGATGTCTATTTTTAGATAAATATAAAATATTTTGGAAAAATAAATGAGGCTTTATTGCAAATTCAACACCGGTAATAACCTTAAATCTTCATTAAACAAATTCTTTTTACCTGAAAGAATAAAAGCATCCCGCAAATGAAGTGTCAGTGTATCCGCCGCTTCAGCCGGTATTTTCAAATGTTTTTTATAGTGGATCAATACACGATCGCCTTTTTCCATTATATTGATATCGTTCTGTGCACCGGAGACCTTTTCAATTTTAATAATCGCTTTTTCGCTCGCGTCTGCCTTATCATTCAATATAATATTTAATGAATCCGTTATAACTTTAACAGGGAAATCGGCATGGTTAACAATAAAGAATTCGGCGTGCACGGTATCCCGTTCATCGTAAATTTTTAGCCTGAAATTTAACCCCGAAACAGCAATTTCCTGTTCGCTTAAATAAACAAATGGGGATTTTACAGCAGGCAATATTGTCTCAAGATATTTCTTTTCGCGGTCGTTGAACCCGGTTTTTGTATTAAATGAATAGCCGGTAGCGTTGTTCTTATTCTTTTTTATGTAGGTCGTGAATTCAGCTTTGTCTATCACGGGTTTTAATACCATGGATTTCAGATCGTCATTACCTATTATTTTATAACTGATGGACACATTATACCCGGCTTTGAAATTACCTGCCAGTCCTGTCGCCTGGTATAGCTTAAGATCATTTATAGGGTTGAATTTTACGATAACAATAGTGTCCTTTCCCTGTGCTAATGAAAATGGCGTAAAACCAGTTGCTGATCCGGATCGTACTCCCTCTGGTGTTGCAATTTCAATTTCCTGCACATCAATTGGAGCAACGTCCGAATTAGAAAGTTTGATCTGTGCGGTTAATTCTGTTGTTTTTGTTTTCCCCGTAAGATTAAGGCTGGCTGATAAATCGTCGGCGGATGTATCGACAGTATTGTAAATTAGTTCATTGGCGTTGCTTTTTATTTTTTTATGTGGAGAACTGCAGCTGTATAAAGTGAAAATAGCAAGAATTATGATAACAGATAACTTCATATTTTAGGTGGGTTGGACTGTAATTTATTTATAAATGGTTGAAGAAACACGTATTAGGTGTTTCTTCAACCGATGAGAATGATAATTAATAACCTGTTTGGTGATTGAATCTTTCAAGTGGTATTATCGCAATTAATTGATAATGTTAACGTTATGAAACTCCCCTCTTGAGAGGGGGCGCGTTGGGAAGTATGATGGCGGGGGTGTGTTCGCCATCATGTGGCTTAACACACCCCTCCACCCCTCTCATCCCGATAGCTATCGGGAGGGGAACCGCACAGCCCAAGCTTTAAAAACTACTTCATTGATCATTTTTCAATCGCTAAACACGTTAATTAATAACCTGTAACTGACCAGATGGAATAAGAATTTGGTGGTGCCTGGATCAAAACCCTGCCATCAGCTGCAACAGTTTGTACCCAGCCGGAGGCGCCGGTATATTCTTTAATTTGTTGGTTGGCCCAATTACTGGTTACCCATTGTTGTTGCCAGTAACCTGTCCCGTTAAAATACACGATCACACCAGGAGCTGCTCCGTAACCGTTGCGGCGGTCGATATACTGGTCGCTTGCCGAATATAAGTTGGTAGTTGTTCCGCCTGCCAGGGTTCTGTGGATCCATATCAGGTTATTCATCCTGCCTTTATCAAGCCATTGCTCATAATCGCTGTAAAACACACAAGGATATCCTTCATGTGTCATGATGTAAGCATAGGCCGAATATTTATTCCCGATAATGTCAGTATCGTGGTTAGCAACGAAAGTAACCGCTTTTGCCCCATTTCTTTTTAATAACATATCGTCATTTAAATGCGTCAGGTCATTGCTGTCAAAAGCAGAGTGCATGGCATAAAAACAGGCAAAGTCGAAAGCAGAAGAGGTACCGCCGGTGGCGTTTACCCAGTTTTGTAAGTTAGCCGCGTTGCCGTCCCAGTCTTCACCAACTGCAAAACCGCCCACACTGTTTACATAGTTTTGAACTACCCATGCGCCATATCCCAACACATAATCAAAGCGCCATCCGTCATAATGCATCGTGTTTTTGTAATACCTGGACATGCTGTATGATGCATTATAGATCCAGTTGGAAACATTTGCCTGTGCATGGCAAAGGTCGGGGAAGCCACCGAATGAACCTTCATCAGATGCATGGATATTATTAGGATGGAAATCGCTGTAGCTCCTGTTAAACATGCCAGACAGCGGTGTAAAGTTAGTATAAGTATTAGTACCTGTATAAGGATTGGCTTCCAGGTTGCCACCGCTGCAATGATTTAGCACCATATCCGCGTACACCTGGATATTATGGCTATGTGCGTTGGATATCAGTGTGTTAAGGTCGGTAAGGTTTCCAAACCTGGTTGTTACAGATCCCATTTGATTGTAGGTGCCAAAGTCGAAATAATCATAGGGGTCGTAACCCATGCTTGAACCGCCGCTTTGCCCTTTGGTAGCAGGCGGAAGCCAGATGGCCGAAATACCGGCGGCATCCCATGCTGCTATTTTGCTGTTTACATTTTGCCACCAGGAGGAGGTGTTGGGCGTGTTCCAGTAAAAGGCCTGCATTAATACGCCGCCGCCGGGACCAGGCGTAGCGTCGTTAACAAAGGTTTTGGAAATTTTTGCCGAAGCAGGCGCGTTTTCCGTCACCGCCGACTTTTTGCATTGCGAAAAAGTTAACAATAATGCCAGGAAGATTGATGCCCGGCCCAAACTGTAGAATTGTCTTTTCATAATTTTTGATTTTAAGTAAATAGGTATTTAGTTTATTGGTTTTAATGCTTTTTAATCAGTCCCGGTAACGTTCCCGGAAACTAAAAGTATGTTATTCGTTTTGACATTTATATTAATTGACTATCGCTTTAATTTTTCTATTATGGTTATAAAAGCGTGGGGAAACAGTCGCCAAAGGCAATATTTATCCACGTAGCCGCCAATTGCGCCTACCCGCTTTTTAATTTAAATAGAATAGGGGTACAGTTTAAAGTTTAGCTTACAAATTGGTTTAGTGATACACACTGAAACTAAGGTACGGTTATAGTCAACATTTGCAAATTAATTTATATGAAATTTTTAATTAATTAAAAAACATAAAACCACTTAAATATTAACCAATTAGAAATTTTTATTCAGGTTGTTTTCATTAAGATTAAATCGCCTTTTTCCCTCAAATTTCAATGCAGAGCAATATTTTAATAACGTGGGTATGTATTTTATACACTAAGGAACTTTTTCGTAAAGATTAACACATTTCCGGTAACGTTCCCGGTAAATTGCATTCCCAATAAGCGCTGGTAAAAAATCAGGTGCATATTTTCTGCGTATTTTTCACTTCCGGCAATATTTTTTTTGAATTTCCTGCCAAATAATTGTTCGGATCAGCAAATGGTTTTAGTGTGGGGTTAGTTAGATGTTTATTTAATTTGATCGTAAATAAACATGCTATATTTGGTGCTTTATTGAACCGGTAAATCAATTTAATTATATGAAGGTTTTATTTTTTTGCCCGCGCTGGGGACAGGAGACGGTCGAGTGGGATGCTTTTTTGCAAAAGGTAAAACAGGCAGGATATGACGGGGTTGAAGCCAGCCTGCCTTATGATGAAAAGGAAAAGCAATCGATATTGAACGGGCTGGAAAAATATGACCTTCAATTTATTGCACAACATTACGAAACAACTGAAAAAGAGTTCGATATTCATTATAAACAATTTGAACAGCGACTGCGCAATCTTGCTTCGGGCAACCCTCTGTTCGTCAATACCCAAACGGGGAAAGATTATTATACTTTCGAACAAAATAAACAATTGATTGACCTGGCAAGAACGGTGGCCAACAACACGGGTGTAAAAATCCTGCACGAAACCCACCGCGGCAAGTTTAGTTTCGCTGCTCATATTACCAGTTCGTATTTAGAAAAAATCGAAGATTTGCGAATCACCCTTGACATATCGCACTGGTGCAATACCGCCGAGTCCTTTTTGCACGATCAACAGGAAGCTGTTGACCTGGCTATATCGCGCACAGATCATATCCATTCGCGTGTTGGGTATCCCGAGGGGCCGCAGATCACAGATCCCCGGGCTCCGGAGTGGAAGGAAGCTTTGGATTTTCATCTTCAATGCTGGGATAAGGTTGTCGCAAAAAAACAGGCTGAAAACGCGCCTGTTTTAACCGTGACCTCTGAGTTTGGTGCGCCGCCCTATCTGCCTTTACTGCCATATACCAAACAGCCGGTGGTAAGCCAGTGGGATGTTAATGTATTTATGATGGACCTGCTCAAAGAGCGATATAGGTAAACCTTACTTTTAACGCTAAAATGAAATACTTTTTAAGCTGCGATTGGGGTACCACATCATTCAGGATAAAGCTTGCCGGCACAAATCACAGTGTGGTAGTTGCTGAAGAACGTTCGCATGATGGCATTGCCCGGATATTTGACCGCTGGCAGCAAAGCGGCTATCCTGAAGCACAAAGAATTGGTTTTTATCTCGATGTAATCCATCGGCATATAAACACGGTAGAGGATAAGATAAATCAATCTTTATCGGGCGTGCCTTTGCTTATTTCAGGTATGGCATCGTCTTCTATTGGGTTTGTTGACATTCCTTATAACGCTGTGCCTTTTTCAATTGACGGGACAGGCATCCAAACAGCATTTATCGCAGCAACAACAACATTTGACCATGATGTATGGGTGATTTCTGGCCTGAGAACTGACGACGACGTAATGAGAGGTGAAGAAACGCAATTGATCGGCTGCATTGAACCGGGGCATATTGTAAGAAACGAAATGTTTATTTTCCCCGGCACACATTCAAAACATATCACAGTTAAAAACAACCAGGTGGTTGATTTTAAAACCTATATGACAGGTGAGGTGTTCGCGTTGTTAAGTCAATATAGCATTTTAAAAAATGCGGTTGAACTGAACCCGTCCGACCAAAATAATTTGGACCTTGAAAGCTTTAAAGCGGGCGTCAGGGATGCTGTTTCATCAAACCTGCTTCATTCCATTTTTAAGGTGAGGGCGAACCAGTTGTTTGATGTATATGGGAAAATAGAAAATTATAATTATTTAAGCGGCTTATTGATAGGGTCTGAACTAAGCGACTTAGTAGATTGCGAAGCAGAAACGATAAACCTTGTTTGCGGACAGGAGTTAGGAAGATATTATCAATCGGCGCTGTTGGAATTATTCCCTTCAAGGAAGATAAAAATAATTTCAGGTCAACTGGCTGATGACGCTACATTAATGGGCCACTTGAAAATTGCCAAACAATTAAAAATATTTGCATGAACAAAACATTTTCATTTGATCTGTTCAACAAAATGCCGGTTGTCGGCATTATGAGAAACATCCCTGATGAGCATATTGAAACCATCGCCGGGGTGTATAGCCGGTCGGGCTTAACCTGCCTTGAAATTACAATGAACTCCCCGAATGCCGAACGAAATATTTCATTATTGGCGGAT
>Ga0206938_1044_pt1 | contig 13890 bp, 11 predicted proteins | sample Alteio_BWOrgHeat_12_FD_152918 | JGI IMG/M metagenome (GOLD analysis project Ga0206938, IMG submission 152918) | Enriched cells from forest soil in Barre Woods Harvard Forest LTER site, Petersham, Massachusetts, United States -... | ecosystem: Environmental > Terrestrial > Soil > Temperate forest >... | reverse complement strand
CCCTTGGATGCCGCATCGGAATAAGAACTTCCGAGTTCCGGATCCAGTCCGGAATATTTGGTGATGGTGAACAAATTGTTGCCCATCACAAAAAGCCGTGCATTTTTAACGCTGATCTTAGAAAGCAGGCTATTGGAAAAAGTATATCCGATCTGCAGATTTTTTAGTTTCAGGTAACTGCCGTTTTCTACATAGTAACTGCTGACCGAATTGTAGTTTCCGTTGGGATCAGCCGTGAGGGCTCTTGGCTGATTGGTCAGCCCGTTGGTTCCGAAATAAGAATCATTGAATACCTGGGCCGTCGTGTTGCCATCTGAAAATGGAAATTGTTCATAGGCTTTCACCCCGTTGAAAAGATCGACTCCGGCGACGCCATTGAATAAGGCTGCCAGATCAAACCCTTCATAGTTGAATACCATATGGATCCCGTAAACCAGTTTTGGATTGGGATTGCCTATCACCTGACGATCCGAGGAGTTGATGATGCCATCTCCGTTCAAATCCTGGAACTGCAGGTCTCCGGCTTTGGCGACATTGCCGTTCACGGTCTGAACCGAAGCATCTTTGTCTGTTTTGAAAATGCCCAGCACTTTATATCCGTAAAAAGAACCGAATGGCAGCCCGGCCTTGGTGATCGTGATGTTGGAGGTGCCCATCAGGTTATAACCACTCGCATCCAGGTTGTTGAAATAGTTTCGGCCATCATATAAGGCGTCATTGGTAATGTTGTCCAGGTTGGTTACTTTATTCTGATTGAATCCCATCGTTACGCTGACATCATATCCGAACTTGCCGGCATGGTCGCGGTATCCGATGGTAATATCCTCACCCTTGCTGCTGACATCTCCGATATTTACGAAATAGGGTGCGGTGAATCCGGAGCTTTCCGGCAGCGGCAAGGCGTACAACATATTTTTCGTAATGCGGTTGTACCATTCGAAAGTGAAATACAATTTTCCTTTTAATGCTTCTCCATCGATGCCCAGATCGGTTTCATAAACCGTTTCCCAATGCAGGTTCGGATTGGGAACGGAATTGACCGAGTTGGCGATCAGCAAGGGTGCGTTGGGTGCAAAATTCTGACCGCCATTGGCAAAGCCCCCTTGTGTTCCCATGAACTGGCTATAGGTAGCCAGGTAAGAATAGGGAGGAATATTGCTGTTTCCCAGGCTTCCATAACTGCCGCGTAATTTCAGGGCGTTGAAAAAAGTCACTGGTTTGAAGAATGCTTCTTCTCCGATGTTCCAGCCGGCGGAAACGGCACCGAAGGTTGCTTTTTGTTTGTCGGGTCCGAATACCGTGTAGTTCGCGTCCTGGCGCAGAGAACCGGAGATCAGATAACGGTTATCATAGTTATAATTTAATCTTCCGAAGAAGGACTTAATCAATCCCTGCGGATCCTCCTGACCGAAAGTGGAGATGGTCGAGGCAGAGGTTTGCAGAAAGGAATACCCGGGCAATCCAATGGCAGATTCCGTGGTATTGATGTTATTGTAATCGGAGGTAATCTGCTCATAGCCTATGATGGCATTGATGTGGTTCTTTCCGAAAGCCTGGTCATAAGTCAATACTTCGTTGCTCAGGACCTGTGTGCTCAGGATAGAATACTTGTTGAGCGAATTGGTTGGCGGCGTGCTGGGTCCGAAATTTTGGTTGTTTTGAAAATAATTCTGGTTTTCATTGTAATAAGAATAGCCGATATTGGCTCTGAAGGAAAGATGCAAGGGTAGTTTGATATCTGCATATACATTTCCCTGGAGGTAGTCTTTTGTATTAGAAATGTCGGCCGATTCTACCACGCCCAAGGGATTGGGGCCACCGAAACTAATGGGGTAACCCGGCGGCACGGTGCCATAGGTTCCATCTTCATTGTACAACGGAATAATGGGAAGGGAACGAAAAGGGGCATTCTTCAGCATGGGCACGGTAGAACCCACCGGAGACGTGGTGCGAACAGAAAGGGCCAGATTTTCACCCAACCGGATATAATCACCCAGTTTGAAATCTGTATTGATCCGGACTCCGCCGATATTAGAATAGTTTTTCAGAAAAATTCCTTTTTGTGCATTGTAAAAACCGGAGAACAGGTAGTTGACAACCGGTGAGGATCCGGATACGGACAGATTGTAATTCTGTTCATTGCCGTTGCGGTAAATGGCATCGGTCCAGTCCGTGTTGGCCAAGGTATCGGTTTGATCTGCGTTTTGAAAAAAGGAAGGATTCAATACGTTTTCCATTTTAATGTATTGCGGTGTAGTAAGCATGTGAATCAACTTGGGTTGAGTCACGCCAAACCGCATATCGAAATTGATCAGGGGCTTTTGACCACTTCCTTTTTTTGTGGTGATCAGGATCACGCCACCGGCCGCAGCGGCTCCATAGATGGCCGCAGCGCTGGCATCCTTGAGGATGTCAATGGTTGCAATATCCTGAACATTGATGTTGTCACTGGGAACCTGAACACCATCCACTACATAGAGTGGATTGGGCTGATGAAGCGAAGAAAGTCCCCGGATAATAATGGTAGGTTCAGCATCAGGGGCCCCTGAATTCTTGATGACTTCAACCCCGGCAGCTCTTCCCTGCAAGGCACCCGCCGCATCGGTTACCGGAAGGTCTTTGATGGAATTTCCTCCCACAGAGGATACCGAGCCGGTTACATCCCTTCTTCTCTGGGTTCCATAACCGATCACGACCACCTCGTCTAGATTGGAGCGTGTGGGGGTAAGTGAAATCGATAAATTGGTTTGACCATTGAGCGGAACTTCTTTAGTTTCAAATCCGACATAGGATACGAGCAATACTTTTACCGATTCACTGACATGGATCCGGAAGAAACCACCAGACACGGTATAGGCGCCGTTGGAAGATCCTTTTGGGATGACATTTACACCTTCCAGCGGCTTGCCCTTGTTGTCCAAAACCGTACCGGTGATTTCGGTCGTTTGGCCGAGGGCTATTTGTGCGATGATCAAAAAGCAAAAACTGTGTAGCAGCTTTTGCAGCAGCCGATTTTTTTTCATAAAAGCAATGATTTTAGTTTTGATAAAAAAAATGCTTGTGGTACCCTAAAAGGTTGAAAGACACTAGAGAGCGGAGGAATCTGGCATGACCAGTTTCTGGCAGGAGTGGTTTCCATTGAACAAGCAGTTGTTTTGATGAATCGTTAAGAAGGATCAAAAAAACCGAGAATTGAAAACCTCAGCAATTTATATGGACCCCATATAGATATTATTTGGAAAATCTGCTTTTCATATCTTTTAAATAGGTGTATTTCAATACGTTACATACGTATTGTAAATTTTTCTATATGAATGAGATGGAAGGGTTACATCGTTTTTATTTCCATAATCCGATGTTCGAACTCGTCGTTGGGCACGATCGATTTGTTTTTGATTTTGGTTTTGTAGGTGTAGACGGTATTGACCGAGTATTCCAGAATACTGGCTATTTTTTCATTGTCGTGAATACCCATGCGGATGAGGGCAAATATGCGCAGGTCCGTGGAGAGCAGTTCGTTGTCCTTTAGTTTGATCTGATCCTCTTTTTTAAATAGGGCATTAAATTCTGCTACAAAATCGGGGAAGAGTTTGAGAAATACCTTGTCGAAATTTTTAAGTATTTCCTCCTTTTCCTGTTTAAGGTTGATGGCGTTGACCAAAAATTTGATTTCCTCGAATTTCCGGTCACTGATTTTTTGATCCACCAATTTCTTAAACCTTTCGATTTTTGCAAAAAAGTCGGAGTTTACATTGAAAAAGTAGCCAATATATTCTTCCTTAATTTTATTGGCTTCCGTGAGCTTGTTATTAATAAGGTGTTGTTGTTCATTGGCATCGGTAATGATTTTTTTAGCCAGCTTGAGTTTGTTCACCTGTCGGAAGATGATGATCGCCAGGATCGTTACGACCAGCAGGGTAAAGGTGGCGCCGGCTGCATAGTTTATCAGGATTTGTTTTTGATTCTCCACATCTTTGATTCTTTCTGCCTCAATCAATGGCAAGATGGCGCTGAGTTGCACTTTGCGCTGACGGGCTCCGTAAAAAACCGCATCGTTTACGGCTTTTTGAATATAGACCGAAGCCCGCTGGAGTTCGCCACTCTTAAAAAGCAGCGACGCGAGGTTGAACATGGCCGATGTTTCCTTGGTGGAGGACTGGATATCAGCCATCGCGGCACGAACCAGCAGGTTAATCGCCGTATCGGTTTGCCCGTTGCGGATATAAATATCACTCAAGGTCGAAGCGGTCAAGGCCAGTTCATGGAGAGAAAGGTCTTTTTGTTGAATAAGTTTATGGAAATAATTGAGGGCTTCGGCCATATGTCCTGACCGGATATTTTTTAAACCATTGTAATAACTGTACTCAAAACAGGAAGGTGGAAAGAGCTGCAGGGAAGAGTCCAGGTACTGATTTCCCTTTTGATTGTGCCGGGGTGCGTAAAAATCGTCGTGATCATAATCAGCCAGGTCATAGTAACAGCGAGCCATCAGGGTGTAGTATTCAGCCTTTTGATCCTGGGGCAGCAGTTTTAAATCGATGGTTCCCAGGGTATCAAAGACTTCTTTGAACATGCCCGACGATAGCAGGATGAATCCGGTCTTGATTTTGGCATAGGTTAAACGGCTGTCATTTTTTTCCAAAGCCGCCATTTGCTGCATAAGCCTGGCATATACGTAAGCCGAATCGTAGTTAAATATGTAGTACTCCTTATATAGTTCTAGATAATAGTCATACCGCGACAGGGGTGGATTATCCAGCAGGGCGCCATGCAAAGCGCTGATTTTTTTTACCTTCTCCTGATCGTAATGGGGGGATTCAACAATGACTGAATCAAGTTGTCCAAGCAGCGCTGGGTTATACTTTTGAGAAAAGCCGAAGAATGAGTGAAAACAAAAAAACAGAAAAATAACACCAGCTCTCATACAAACATTTAATAAGCAGTAATCTACGGCTAAAGCGCCGGAAACAGTTTTAAGGATCTGCAAATTTGCAGATCTCAAATATATAATTAGATGGGTGTTTAAAAATTTTATGTATTGTAATGTACGATTGACACATCTCGATCCTTCGAGGTGAAAATTATCTCAGCCGGTCCAGACTTTTTACCAGCTTCTGGTCCCTATAAATTCCGCGCCAGGCCAGGAACAGGAGTATGGGGATGGCAAAAACAAACACCGAGGTAATGGTATGGCTTCCCTGATTTTCTATGAATTGGTGGATGGCGTGGAGGTACAAATAAATATTCAACAAGGACAAAACAATCCCCAGAATCGCCAGGCGTGCCTGCAGCTTTCTGTTTTTGTATAGAAAAATATCGATGGTCGAAAGGCAAATGATGGCGATGGTTACCATCAGGATCCAGAGGTTAAAACTGGCCGTCAAAACCTGGAAGCTGGCCAGTTGACCCGGCAGGATGATGTTGCCGCTGTAAAAGGAGAACTTGATGGTCAAAAAAGCGCAGATGGCAGCTAGTAGCAGCCAGACCGATTGCATTCTTTGTAACATACGGTTGAAAATTATTGAAGCAGCAAGTTATTTAAAATTAATCAGTCCGGGCAGTGGTCACCACCCGAGGATTGATTACCGGCAGCCACCGCATGAGACCAAACTAAATTTTGCAATACCCCGATTAATAAATAACTATCTTTACTCAGCAACAAACCTTCATCATGAAAAAAAATCATTTCTTACTGATTGCGGGATTTGCTATTTGTGTATTGACCGCAAGCTCCTGTACAAAGGAAAATACACAACCCCAAACCAACACGAAAAAAACCAACACCGTCGCCCCTTCCAATAATACCAGTCAGACTGCTTCGAGTCCAGCGGCTTCCACGCCGGCACCTCCTCCGAGTGAATCCGTCGCTTCTGGGGGTTGCACGCATCCGCATTGAGGCGTAAATCTTAGGTAAATTCTTCAGGCCATCTCCGGGTATAGGGGAAAGTCATTCATGTAGGTGTGGATATTCTTTTTAATCCCAGCCAGTACAGATTCATCTTCCGCATGTACCAAGGCTTCATCGATTAAATCTACTACCCGGCTCATGTGTTCGGCTTTCATTCCACGGGTGGTGATGGCCGGAACACCCACCCGGATGCCGGAAGTTACAAAGGCGCTTTTGTCATCGAAAGGCACCATGTTTTTGTTAACGGTGATTTCTGCTTTCCCCAAGGCGATCTCGGCTTTTTTCCCGCTGATGTTTTTGTTTCTCAGATCTATGAGTAAAAGATGATTGTCCGTGCCGCCAGAAACAATGTCATAACCTTTTTTGGTAAAACAGGCGCTCATGGCCTGCGCATTGGCGATGATCTGTTTGGCATAGGTCGTAAAATCATCCGTTAGGATTTCTCCGAAGGCAATGGCTTTGGCAGCGATTACATGTTCCAGCGGACCTCCCTGGATGCCGGGAAAAACGGCCATATCCAGCAGGTTGCTCATGGGTCGGATATTTCCCTTGTTGTCTTTTAATCCAAAAGGGTTGTCAAAATCATTTTTCATCATAATGATACCACCCCGGGGACCTCTGAGGGTTTTGTGCGTAGTAGAAGTAACGATATGGCAATGGGAGAAAGGAGAGCTGAGCAATTGTTTGGCGATCAGGCCAGCTGGATGGGCCATATCACACATCACCAGGGCACCTATTTTATCGGCGATCTGACGAATTCTTGGATAGTCCCAGTCCCGGCTGTAGGCGGAGGCCCCGCAAATAATCATTTTGGGCTTTTCCTGAAGGGCCACTTTTTCCATGCTTTCATAGTCAACCCGACCGTCTTCTTTTTTCACACCATAAAAATGGGGCTGGTATAATTTTCCGGAAAAATTCACGGGAGAACCATGCGTCAGGTGGCCACCCATACTCAGGTCGAGGCCAAGTATTTTGTCCCCCGGCTGCAGGACCGCCAGACAAACCGCGGCATTTGCCTGGGCTCCACTGTGGGGCTGAACGTTGGCATATTGGCAGTCGAATATTTTTTTCAATCGGTCGATGGCCAGCTGTTCGGTTTGATCGACGATCTCACATCCCCCGTAATATCGGCGACCGGGATAACCTTCTGCATATTTATTGGTCATGACATTTCCCATTGCCTGCATGACCTGCAGGGAGGTAAAATTTTCTGACGCAATCAATTCAATACCATGTCTTTGACGTTCAAGTTCCTGGTGGATAAGGTCGAATACAAGCTGGTCTCTTTGCATGGCGCAAAAATAGGCCAACAATGAATAAAAGATTCAAGCGGTCCGGATTTGATGAAAGAATTATCGACCCCTTGAAGGATGTGGTTGATGCGGGCAACGAGTTCCTCCAGGTCCAGATCCGAGCGGTTGGAAAAAATAGTGATGGTATACTGGATGGAAGGAAGGATCCAGACAACTGATTCAAAACCACCGTTGAATCCCGTATGGTAAATGATTTTAACCGCACTGGTCCCGCTGGGTTGTTTGATAAACCAACCGCAGCCATACCAAAGTCCCTGCAGGGTATCAACCAGGGTCTGTCCCTTCCAGGCCGTTTGCATCCCCGGCGTCGTGGAAAATTTTCCATCCAAGATGGCCTTCAACCAGATGCGGTAATCGTGCATAGAAATATACAGGCCGCCATCGGCTTCAGTAGAAAAGAAGACAGACTGCTCCGCATCGGCTATCCGGAATTCTCCGGATTTCATTTTTTCATAACCGGTTACCCTGGATGAGATTGGTTTTCCCCATTGAAAAACGGTTGCGTTTTGAATTCCGAGTGGTTCAAATATTTGCTGCTGAAGGAAAGCCGGATAGGTTATACCACTGATTTTTTCGATCAGCATACCCAACAGGCAATAAGCTGTGTTGCTATAACGGTAATGGGTACCTGCAGTAAAATATGGATTGGATGCTTTTTGGACAGCTTCCAGCACATCCTTATCCGTTGCATGTTTTACGGTGTTTGTATCCGTGAAAGCATAGTGGTCGGGGATACCTGAGCAATGACCCAATAGCTGGTTGATTCGAATACCCGAAAGCGGTTCATTGAGTTTGAAATATTTTCCAATGGAATCCGACAGGGACAGTTTTCTCTCCTGAACCAGGGTGAGGACGGCAAATGCCGTGAACTGTTTGGTCAGCGATCCGATGTTGAAATTGGCCTCGAGGGTGATGGGTTTTCGGGTTTGGAGACTGGCAAGTCCATAACCCTTTTCAAAAATGATTGAATCATGCATGCTTATGGCAACCATGGCTCCAGGTAAATCCGGCTTGTAATAACTGCGGAACAAGGAATCGATTCGATCATTGACTGACTGACCGTAACTCATGGAAAGAAGAAAAATAGTGATCAATAAAACAGCGCCAGCCTTCATATTAAAATTGACTTAGAACATTTAATTTATGAAGGAAACCATAATTTTCCTTCTTTTGAATCTTTTTTCCTGAACTTTACCTCAACAGGTTCAGCCTTTAGCAGGACGGGATTTTTTTGTTCTGCACGATTGGCAAATACTGAATATGAAAGCAATCATCCCCGTAGCAGGCGCTGGTACCAAATTAAGGCCCCATACCTATACCCAACCCAAGGCGCTGATTCCATTGGCCGGAAAAACGATATTGAGCATTATCGTTGACCAGTTACTCGAAGGCGGCATCACAGAATTTATTTTTATCGTTGGTTATCTCGGCACAAAAATTCAGGATTACGTAGAAGAAAAATATCCCGAACTTAAATCCAGTTTTGTTTTTCAAACGGAAAGACATGGGATCGGTCAGGCTATTTTATTAACCAAGGACCTGGTGGGTGGTGATGAAATCTTTATTGTATTGGGTGACACCATTTGTGAATATGATATCAAACCGATCCTGGAAAAACCTTCTTCCTTGCTTGGTGTCAAACGAGTGGACGATCCCCGCGATTTTGGAGTGGCGGAAATAGAAGAGGATGGCATCATTGGCCGGGTGGTTGAAAAACCGCAGATACCCAAATCGAACATGGCCCTGGTTGGGATCTATAAAATCCGAGAAACGGAAGCGCTGTTTTCCTGCCTGGAAAACAATATCCGCAATCAGCTTACCAGTTACGGTGAATACAATCTGACCGATGCCATTGAATGCATGATCCGCAACGGCGTAAAATTCGAATCCTTTAAAGTGCAGAACTGGTTTGACTGCGGAAAAAAAGAAACCCTGCTGGAATCCAATGCGAAGCTGCTGAAAAAATTCGGCAGCAATATCGCTCCCGACCATTCACTGGAAAATACCATCGTGATCCATCCGGTCAATATTGCTTCGGGTTGCACGATTAAAAATTCGATTATTGGACCCAATGTTGCCATTGGAGAAAAAACGATTATCAATTATTCGATTTTAAAAGATTCCATCATCGGCGCATTCGCCAATCTCTATGATATCGTGCTCACGCATTCCTTAATTGGCAGTGACACCGAGGTGAAGGGCGAGAGCAGGAGCCTTAACATTGGGGACAATACAGAGATTGACCTGGGTGAAAGTTGAAAACACAAAAAGGGAGAAAATAATTTTTTTGATCGCTGGGATGGATCATTTCATTCCCAGAATCCGAAGCAGTGGATATTCTGAATCTTCCGTGCTGTTGTCAGCCGAGTGATCCGGGGATACTTCCACATTTACTTTTACTGTCTTTTTTTCCTGGATTTCGACGATTTCCTGGTATTTGTATTTCTGATATCCTTTCTTTTCGAAACGGAGGTTTACGTGGCAGGAAGGCAGTTGTTTAAAGACATAAAAACCATCGTCGTCGGTGGTCACTTCTTTGGGTATCAAATCGCCTGGGGAAATAGCAGAAACGATCACGCCGGAGACAGGTTTTTTGGTCACCGCGTCTAATACCTGACCCCGGATACAGGGTTCAGTTTTTCCGTTACTGGCATAAAGCCCGCATGAAATCATGCTGACGAAAACGAAAAAAACGATGTAAAAAGAGATTTTCATGGTTTTTGCAGTTTACAAGGTAAAGGTTCATCCCATGTTTTCCTAAATTCCTGCCATAAATTTTCAATAATTTCTGAGGCCGGAAGGATGTTTCCGATCAGGGCGCTTACCTGGCCGGCCTCCAGTTCTCCCTCTACCAGATCGCCCTCAAACATCCCTTTTTTTGCCCTGCCCCTTCCCAGCAAATCTTTCAGGCTTTCGGCCGAGGCACCCGCCTGTTCGGCGGCTTGGGCCCTTTTAAAAAATTCGTTTTTCAAGAGCCTTACGGGCATCAGCGATTTAAGCGCCAACATCGTGTCTCCCTCTTGCGCTTTTAAGACAAAATTCTTAAAATCGGGGTGGGAGGAAGACTCCTCACTCATCAGGAAACGGGTGCCGACCTGGACTCCGGAGGCACCCAGGACCATGGCGGCGAACATCTGTCTTCCGGTGGCAATACCACCGGCTGCGATGACTGGAATGGCTACGGCGTCCCGGACAGCGGGGATAAGGACCATGGAAGTGGTTTCCTCCCGTCCGTTGTGCCCCCCGGCCTCAAAACCCTCTGCGACTACCGCATCACAGCCGGCGATTTCTGCCTTGCGGGCAAAGCGGCTGCTGCTGACCACATGGACCACCGCAACGCCCTTATCCTTTAAGACGGGGGTCCAGGTACCGGGGTTACCGGCCGAGGTAAAAACAATAGAGATTTTTTCTTCCAGGGCGATTTCCATGTGTTTTTCGATGCCCGGGTATATCAGCGGAATGTTGACGCCGAAAGGATGGGAGGTGGCTGCCCGGCATTTTCTGATGTGTTCCCGGAAAATATCGGGGTACATGCTGCCTCCACCGATCAGTCCGAGTCCTCCGGCGTTGCTGACCGCGGAAGCCAGCCGCCAGCCGCTATTCCACACCATGCCCGCCTGAACGATGGGATAGCGGACCGAAAATAAGCGGGTAATTTCATTGGAAAATTCCACAGTGTTAAAGGTAAGCCCGGTGGGTAGTTTGTTTTTTTTAATTCTTCATAAAAAACTATATTTATGGAATAAGCCTAGTGGCATGCACAAACCTTTGCTGCTTCTGTTCAGTGCAGGTTGCTTAATCTCCTGCCAAAAAGAAGCGTCAAGTCCGGTAAACAATATTACTTGGTTCGGAACGCACAACAATGGCGTATACAACTACGTCCTGATCAATGCCAATCAGGTAATCACCGACAACGATACGGACGTCCTTCATGTCGGCATCAATGCGGCATTCATTGACAGCAACAATCACCAGATCAATGTCGTTCGCGCTTTATATGTCAACAACCTGAACATACAGCCCGGACAGGATTCCACCTACAACTACAGTTATGCTTCCGGTGGAAGTGGTAAAACGCTCCCCTTATTCGGAACCCAGGTGCTGATAACCATCCGTGGAATGGGCGAGACCGATACCGTTACCAGTTCTGTGTATTTACCCAAACAGCTGGCAGGGGTATCGGCGAATTTCCCCAGCTCTTTTTCGATCAGTCGGGGTCTTCAGTTAAATTGGACACCCGATACGGAGAATACCTGGGGGAATGTCATGATCCAGCTCTATTATTTTAGCAACCTCAGCCTGAAAGGAGACTCGACCTTACCGGAGGATATTCAGACGGTGAATATCACCGTGCCTGACAACGGCAGTTACTTTCTGGCCAAGTCGGATCTGAGGTCCTTCCCGCGCAATGCCTATATCGGTATTACGATTGCCCGGGGTACACAAACCGAAGCCCTCCTTCCCATTTCCCGCAAAAGAGTTTATTATTTCTCAAGTGCTTCGGTCAGCACTCCCCCGGTTAAGCTGACCCAATAGGTTTCCCGCGCGATTTGTTTTGTATTATTCTCTTTTTATCACCTGGCGCAATATAGGTCCATGGTCGCGGCTCAACCAGAACTCCCGGAAGCACCAGGCTTTTTCCGTCTACCCACAGGACACCATCCGGTGAATCAAAGCGGGCTCAGGACCGAAAAGCCCATTCCAACATGTTTTTCCAGCTTGGTTTCTTTCCATACATCAGGATGCCGGTCCGGTAGATTTTTCCGGCCAGCCACACCGTAAATAAAAATCCTCCGGCCAGCAGGGCCATACTCAGCAAGAGCTGCCAATAGGGAACCGTCGTGGGAATGCCATAGGGAATCCTTGCCATCATCACGATCGGAGAACTGAAGGGGATCATACTGGACCAAACCGCCAGGGGACCGGCGGGATCCTGAATGGCCATGGCCATAATAATCCATGAAAAAATAATGGGCATCGTGATGGGAAGCATCAGGGATTGGGCTTCCTGGGGGTCTTCGTTGACCACCGATCCCACGGCGGCAAATAAGGAAGCATAGAATAAATAGCCGCCGATAAAATAGAACACGAAACAGCCGATGATCAACGGCCAGTTGGTATGAGAAATGGATTGTTTGAGCTCAAAGATCTGTCTGGCGGCTTCACTTCCCCGGGCCATTTGGGGATTGCCCACCGCGTTGGCGCTTTGCATGTTTTTTACTTCCATCATCAATTCGTGGGGGACAAATGCTTGAGCAACCATAAACAGGGTGAAGAAGAAAATGATCCATAAGAGGAATTGAGTGAGTCCCACCGCTCCGATGCCCATGATTTTTCCCAGCATCAGCTGGAAGGGTTTGACCGAACTGACGATCACTTCGGCGATGCGGCTGGTTTTTTCTTCCATAACACCGCGCATGACCATGGCGCCGTAAATGAATGTGAGCAGGTAAATGAGGAATCCACAGGCATAACCCACGCCATAGGCCAGGCCCTGGCTGGAAGCCTGCGATTTCTTCCCCTCATCGGAAAAGGTCTCCAGTACGGCAATATCAGAAACAGATCGAATGGAATCCAGCCGGCCACGGGTAATATTTGTTTTGGTATAGATGAGGTGATCGGTGATGGCGTTGTTTACCCTTTTTTCCAGATCATCAATACTGGTGAGGCCCAGCTGCTTTTTATATTTGAGCCGGTAGATGGTCTTCTGATTTTCCTCCAGTACGGGGATGATTAAAACCGCACTGCAGTTTTTTTCGGCGTAATTGAGTGTGTCGATTGAAGTGGAAAAATCGAAATAGATCTCTGAGTCGCTTTGCAGATAATCTTTGAAGTATCCGTTTTGGTCCACTACCGCAATCCGGTGACTGGTCTTCCCTTTTATTCCCAGGTAGACGGTGCCCACGATAAACAATATGATGACAATGGGTAAAAGGAAAGTAGAAATCAGAAAAGTTTTGTTTCTTATCCGGGTAAGGTATTCGCGGCGAATGATCAGGCCGATCTTATTCATATATTAAGATTGTTTGGGTTGAAACTGGCGCGATAGGGAGGTTCCTTCTACCAGCTTGATGAAAATTTCGTTGAGAGAGGGAAGCAGTTCCATAAAGGACGTGACACTGGAGGACTCGTCCAGGAAGAATCGCAATATTTCATTGGGAGTATGTCCTTCCTTGATGCGCAGTGTAATGGTCTGATCATTTTTTGAGAGGACTTCCATGAGCGATTCGGGAAACCGTTCCGGAAGCGGAGAGGCGGTTATCTGGAACAGGTTTTCCTTAAATTCCTGTTTGACATGGGAAACAGAACCGTCCAGGATTTTTTTCCCTTTGTTGATCAGTACAATGTGGTTGCAGATTTCTTCCACCTGTTCCATCCGGTGGGTACTGAAAATGATGGAAGCGCCTTGGTGGGCCAGCTTGAAAATTTCATCCTTAATCAAATTGGCATTTACCGGATCCAGACCACTGAAGGGCTCATCGAGGATAATGAGTTCGGGACGGTGCAAAACGGTCGTGACAAACTGAAGTTTCTGAGCCATGCCTTTGCTCAGGTCTTCGATTTTTTTATTCCACCAGGACTGCATTTCAAAACGCACGAACCAATCTTTTACCTGAACCTGCGCTTCGGAAGCGGAGAGTCCCTTTAAACGAGCGAGATAAACGGCCT
>Ga0206938_1189_pt1 | contig 13944 bp, 12 predicted proteins | sample Alteio_BWOrgHeat_12_FD_152918 | JGI IMG/M metagenome (GOLD analysis project Ga0206938, IMG submission 152918) | Enriched cells from forest soil in Barre Woods Harvard Forest LTER site, Petersham, Massachusetts, United States -... | ecosystem: Environmental > Terrestrial > Soil > Temperate forest >... | reverse complement strand
GGCGATGGGCAGCGGGTTTACGACTTTGAAAATAACCCTAAAAAAGTGGATGTTTATGAAAAACTAACTACGGCAACATTTAACGGAAGTGGTAAAGTTACTGTAGATAAACGCTTATCAAACGATTCCGCAAACGTAGCCTATATCCCTACCGTACGTTACAACACCGCGATACCACTGTTTAATACAGGTTACGATGTTGACCAGGGATATTTTGTTGAAGCGGGCGTTAAGTACCTGCACCAGGGTTTTCGCAAAAATCCGGCAAGCTCAAATCAAATTACGTTAGGGCACGCTTTCGGTTACGAGTCCAACCGGATAAATTTCGTATCTGACATAAATGGCGACCCGAATAAAGCCGATGAAGAAATCGATGTTAAAGTTTACCTGCCTTTAAATATCAACTTTTTTGGTAGGGGCAATCAAACAGCATACAATAAAACCGGCGACTACCTTGATTATTACCGGGCACATTTTAACTATTTTACCGCCGATGCAAGTTTACGCTGGCAAAACATCGCTGCAACGCAAAGTGTAAGGTTGGGGCCGTCTTTTCAATACTACCACTATTTAAACGACGAGATACCAACATTGCTTACCGCCAACACCAAACTGGTAAACAGTTATGATAGTACCAGCTATCGGCAAAACAAATTACACGTAGGTTTTGTGGTAACCTACATCGATGATAAGCGCGACCGTAAGATACTAACGTCGTGGGGCGCCTATGTAAACTCGCGGTTGCAGGTTTACGCAGGTTTTGGAAACACAGCTAAATCTTTTATGCAATGGTTAACCCAGGCTACACTTTATAAAAGCGTAGATACGCATTCTAATTTTGTAATAACCGAAAAAGCGGTCGGAGGTTTAACTGTCGGACAAACCGCGTTTTACCAATCCATGTTTTTGGGTGGCGATAACTCCCTGGTAGGTTACAGGCAAAACCGCTTTGCAGGCGAGCAGGTATTATACAACAACCTGGAGGCCCGGTTTAAATTTAATAACCTTTTTTCGTACATCCTGCCGGGGCAATACGGTGTTACCGCTGCCTATGATATCGGTCGGGTGTGGGACAGGAGCGAGGTGTCCAACTTGGTTTGGCATAATGGGGTAGGTGCAGGTGTCTATTTTTCACCGTCGGATATGGCTTTGCTGCAAGTCAAAGCCGGTTACTCCAGTGAAGGTTGGTACCCCAATATCAATTTTAGTTTAACATTTTAACGGCTTGTTTGTATAATAAATAACAGGACAATGCAGGCAACAATAATTGACAAGGGTAAGGATATACATAACCAGCACACGGTTAAATACGCGTTCTCGTTTAAGCCGTTTATTAAATATCTTAAAGAGCGTGTCGAGGTTGAAAAAACCATCAAATCCGAGTTTTACCGCTTTGTGCTTAATAAGTTTAAAACCTATCCCCACCTCGAAAACGACACATTAACATCGACGGAAGCCGCTAAATATTCCGACGTACTGGAGTTGGTATATACTATTCTTTCGCCGGCTGTTGCCGATGAAAACCAGTTTTTTTGGGCGCTTACAACGCCATTGCCGATTCAAACAGTATATGGCACAGACGCTTTTCTGGGTTTTTTGAAAGAACACAACGCGGCCGAAAAAAAGACAGCTGCGGACTATTTCGGCGCTTTTGATAAAAACAGAGTTGATTTTCTATACAGGCTTATCCTACAAAAACTATATAATTTTCCATCGGATATAGGCAATGATATTGTCTATTCGCACCCCGATCCTAAAACTAATGTTTGCAAATACTACCGTATACATGCTGATACCAAATTTATAGAGGTTAGTGCCAAGGACCAACTACCTGACATTAACCCCGAAATGATAGAGCCCTTTTTGTACGAAGGGGTGGAGATGGATGTTTTGCAGGATATCATCCCGCTCAACTTGTTTTCACTGGAAGGTTTCGCTGTAATTACGGTAGAGGATATTACTGCCGAACGCTCTGTAGAGAATATCCGCAACGCGTTGGTAAATCATACCAATGATCAGCTGGAGTTATACGAGCAGGTGCTGACTTCGTTGCAAACCTTAAGTGGCAACGCGTCCATTCAGTTTGGGTTATTGCCTTTTTTAAGATTGAATGGAAACCTGATATTTGACACTGAAGAATGCGAAAACAGTGTAATGGTAAAAACCGCCAGGCAGTTTAACGTAGCTACCGATACGCTGAGTACCTTTATAACCGACTATATCCAAAAGCCGGGCGCCATGTTCTTTAGCACCCTGTCCGATAAAAAGATCGCTCAATACGCTTTTCTGCAGGCTATAAAACAAAGCGGCATCAAATCATACGCCATACTTCCGGTTTTTTATAACCGGCAACTGGCCGGGATATTAGAAATATATTCTGATCAAAAGGTAGTGTTTTACGAAAAACTGCTTTCGCGTTTGCAAGGGGCTATACCTTTACTGGCGCAGTTGCTCGAAGATAGTGCGGTGCAGTTTAATTTGCGTATTGACGAAGTGATCAAAACCAATTTCACCAGCCTGCAAAAACCGGTAGAATGGAAGTTTCACGAAGCGGCCTGGCATTATCTCACCGAAAAAAGTAAGGGTACCGAAGAGCCGGAAATGGAAACCCTTTCGTTTGAAGAAGTGTATCCGCTTTTTGGCGCGGTTGATATCCGCGACTCGACTATTGCGCATAACCGTGCATTGGAGAATGACCTCAAATTAATAGTCAAATTGCTAACGGAAACGCTTAACGATCTAAAAAAACACTTGCCTAAGCGCTTATCTGACAAGCTGGCGACATCATTAAAACGTTGGTTAAAAATGTTTGCAGCCGCGCAGTTATCTAACGACGAGATCAGTTGCAGCAATACATTACATAGCATTATACACCCTTATTTGATACAATTAAAACAGCAATACCCCGCTACCGATACTATATTAAACGACTTTGCTAAAGCTATTAACGAAAAGAAAGGTGAAGGCTATGCTAACAGGCGCGCGCTCGAGTTATCTGTCAAACAAATTAATAGTGCGTTGAACAGGTATTACGAAAAGGCACAGCTTAAGCTTCAAAAAATATACCCCTGTTATTTCGAAAAGTTCAGGTCGGATGGCGTTGAATACGATATTTATACCGGACAAAGCATAGCGCCAGGTGTTGAGTTTACCGCCGATCATCTCAAACAATTCCGCAGCTGGCAGGTACGCTCAATGCTCGATGTTGTTCTGTTGGGTAGTGCTTTGAAAGCAAAGATGCCTGTCCCATTGAATATCGCCTCACTCATTTTTGTGCACTCCAGCCAGATCAATATTTGTTTCCGTAATGATGAGCGCCGGTTTGATGTGGAGGGATATTACAACATCCGATACGAAGTGATCAAAAAACGGATCGATAAAGCTTGTGTTAAAAGTACAGGGGAACGTTTAACGCAGCCCGGGAAAATTGCGCTGGTTTACTTTAACGATGCCGAAGCCCAGGATTATATCAGCAATATCAAAGAGCTGCAAAAGGAAAAGAAACTCAAAAACGACCTGCGCATGGTTGAACTTGAAGAGTTGCAGGGGGTAACCGGCTTAAAAGCGCTGAGGGTAAGCGTTAACATCAAAATTTAACCCCGCAGTGCTGATATAGTCAGAACAAAACAGGTGTTTATATGTTGAGGTATGTATCAGTATTTACTGATCACTATTTAACGTATATGACTTATAAACAACTCCTTATAACCGCCCTTTTGGCTCCTGCGATATACTCAGCGCAAGCGCAAAAGGCAATCGTGCCTGATAGTATTACCGTATCTGCAAACACACATTACAACGATGTTACCGGCTTCCATAAAATGTTATTGGGACACAACTACCGCCAAGAGTGGGCCGTGCCGGTAAAAATGAAAGTGTTTCATCTCGAGAAAGAAAAAGGCGGTTTAAAGATCACTGAAAAAGGAGGCGGCAATCAAACAAACTCGCTGCAAATGGTAGATTCTACCGGTCAGGAATGGGTGTTGCGTTCAGTAAACAAGTCCATATCTAAAGAACTCCCAAAGTATTACAAGCACACTATAGTTACCGGTTTTTTGGAGGACGAGACCTCTGCATCGCACCCATATGCTGCTTTGTGTGTGCCGCCTTTAGAAGAAGCGGTCGGGGTACCGCATTCGCACCCGGTACTTGTTTACCTGCCCGATGGCCCAAGCCTGGGCAAATACCGCAAAGAGTTTGGTAACCAGGTTTATTTATTTGAAGAACATAGTCCACTCGATGGCTCAAAAGCTATCAAAACCGAAAAATTGCAGGATAAATTAGAAAAGGATAACGACAATAAAGCTGACCAACGCCTGCTTTTGCGCGTTCGTTTAATGGATATGATCGTTGGCGATTGGGATAGGCACGAAGGCCAATGGCGCTGGCAAAAAGAAGGCGACAGCAGTAAAAATCTGTATGAACCCATTCCACGCGACCGCGACAAGGTTTTTTACACTACCGATGGTTTGGTTCCGCATTTTGTTGCGGGTAGTGTTAAAAAACTACAGCCTTATAAAGATCATATTAAAAGCATAGGCGCCTGGAATTTGAACAACACCTCGTTCGACCTGTATTTTTTAAACCAGTTAAACCGCGATGATTGGGAAAAAGAAATAACTTTTATTCAAAAAACACTGACGGATGAACTGCTAACCTCCTCGGTTAAATTATTGCCACCCGCTGTCTATAACTTATCAGGTAAACAGATCACTGCCATATTGATACAACGCCGCAATAACATCCGTAAGGATGCTATGGAATACTATAACTTTTTGGCCGAAGATGTTGCCGTACCGGCGTCCGATAAAAATGAAAAATTTACTATTGTGCATTGCGATAGCGGACAGGTTGAAGTAACTATCAATAAGTTTAAAAAAGATAGTGTAGGCAAGGCAACTTACCATAGGGTATTTGACCCGGAAGTAACTAAGGAAGTTCGCTTATACGGGTTAGACGGTAAAAATACTTTCGAGGTAACTGGCAATCAGCCGTCGCCGATCAAAATACGCATGATAGGCGGTAACGACGAAGATACCTACCTTATCGACAGTACCCTGCACGACCGCGGACAGCTTTTTGTTTACGACCGTTCGGATCAAAAAAACAAATTGCCACAAGATTGGCAGGCACACATTAATACCTCCAAAGATTCAACCATAAACGAATTTCAAAGGCCGGTGCATCTCTCAAATCATTTTTCGCCATTGGTGAGCCTTGGTTACAGTCCGGAGGATGGTGTATTGTTGATCGCAGGGATAAACACCATCAAACACGGTTTTAAGGAAGATCCGTACGCATCCAAACAATCTTTAAAGGTGAGTTATACCATTACCAAGCAATCTTTTATTGTAACGTACAAAGGAGATTTTAAAAAGGTGGTTGGTAATAACGATCTGCAGGTTAATGTTTTAGAAAGAGGGCCTAAAAACGTAAGTAACTTTTTTGGCCTGGGGAATGTTGGCGAATTTGTGGACGCCGGCGACAAAACATTTGACTATTACCGTAACCGGTATGATTTTGCTGTAGCTGATATTCGCCTGGCGCACCAATATGGTAAATGGCAGGTTAGCGCCGGCGCTATTGGTCAATATTACAGCAGTTGGTCGGGTAACAATGGTACACACTTTTTTAATGAGTATAACCAAACGCACCCTGAGCTAAACCTATTCTCAACCAAGTATTACACTGGCCTCATCGGCGGCGTAATTTACGATAAGCGTAACAGTGCCAGCTTTACCAGCAAAGGTGTTTTGTGGAAAACAACTATTACCGGCCTTACCGCGCTAAATGTGAACAACAAAACCAACGGCTCTATACTATCAACCTTTAGTTTTTATATCCCGGTAAAGGATTCGAGCATTGTAATAGCAGACAGGACAGGAGCAGGGACGTTTACCGGCGGCGGTGAGTTTTTCCAGATGATGAACCTGGGTGGGCCAAGCTTGCAGGGCTACCATACCAGCCGGTTTATCGGCAATAGCATGCTTTATAATAACCTGGAAGTACGCGTTAAACTATGCGATTTTAACGCATACCTGTTCCCATCGGCGCTTGGCATCATAGGCTACAACGATGTTGGCAGGGTTTGGTTGAACGGCGAATCGTCCAACGTTATTCACGATGCGTACGGTGGTGGTATCTATCTTACCCCTTACCACGCTTTTGTATTAACGGCAGTGGCGGGGTTAGGAACAGAAGGTTACCTGACCTATTATTCCATTGGGTTCCGCTTTTAATAAATTATAATTGCCTGAAAATATTTGGTTTATGATTTCGTTTTTATACTTTTATAGATTAACTGATCTTAAAGGATACCCAAATGAAATCAAAGATACTCATCGGCATCTTTGCCATTAGCGCAATTGTAATCTGTATAACCGCTTTTAGCGACCTGCAAGGTAAATGGAGTGGCGTTTTCAACATAGAAGGAAATGCGATTGACCTTTCGTATAACTTTAAAATTGATGGGACTAAACTGTCCGGCAATGTAGCATCGCCACAAGGCGTCTTACCCTTGTATGACGGAAAAACCAACGGTGCTGATCTCTCCTTTACGGTAGATGTTAATGGCGCACCCATTAAAAGTGTAGGTAAATATTACGCCGATGGTGATTCCATCATATTAAACACCGATTTTAACGGCGCTAACATCCATACCAAACTGGGTAGGGCAAAATAGCTTCCTATAACTCGTCAAGCTGCTTTTCTACGGTAATGCTGCATTCGCCAACAAAGGCGGCAATAGCACCAACTGCGGCTAATACAGGCGCCAGCAATATGCCCACTACACCAATAGTAAGGGGGAAACTGGCGATATCTTTTCCACCTTTATCGGTAATAGTAATGCGTGTTACATTACCCTCGGCAATTAACTCTTTTACTTTTTTGAGCAGGTTTTCGCCATGCATGGCAAAGGTTTCTTTGGTAGTCATACGTTTTTGTTTTAGTACTGATTTGACATCAACGTGCTGCAATTGTTACGCCAAAGCTTAACTACATTACCACCTTTACTTTAACCTGCCCGTTCATCAATGTACGCACGATCAGTTTTTCGGCAGTAGGGTAAATAGCCTGTATATCCATATTCTGCACAGTTACTTCGGGATGTATGTAGCTGGCCATGCCCTGGTTCATCTGGGTTTGTATTTTGGCTTTGCTATCGGCAATAAACTGGCTAAAATTATAGATGCACTTTTGGCGTATTCCATCCGCTATTTTACCATTGAACATCCAATTAGCAGAACGTAACATCCAGGCGCGTGTTTTCAGGTCAAAAGTGAGGTCAGGGAACGATAACTCATGTTTGGCAGGATCGTAAGTGGGAGTGCCCACTAAATAAATAGTGCCGGTATTTGAACCGCTAAAATTAACCTTGATAGCGATCTTGGTGCCAATGCCGGAAACCTTCACACTGTCAACAACAAAAGTTTTACCTGCAACTACCATTTTTTGACCAACAGCCTGCAGGTTGGCAACGGTGGTCAGGTGCTGATAGTTCTCCAGCATATCCAGGTAAATGTAAAAGCCTTTGGCCGGTACATATGCGCTTAAATTGGGCAAAGGCGTAGCGGTTTGGGGTGTGCTTACCGTGGTTACGATAGGTTTCGCGGATACCCCTACCGAAAAATTAAGCTGGGTGCCATTGAGGCTAAAGCTGCTTACCCGTACTGATTGCGGGTTGACATACAGGTAGCCCATGTCACCTATTTTAGTTTCCGAAGCAAGATTTTTCCACATCTGCTCGATCATTGGCTTTACGTTAAATCCGGCGATCTTGGCATCAACCTGTTTACCCAGATCGTTAAGCGGATCAGTCAGGTAGGTGATCAGGCGATCGGTCACATCAATATTGCCTAACAGTACATTACAGCGGTCAATTGGTTTTGGTGCCGGAAATAACGTTGTTTTTGACTGTACATGGTAATCGGGCATAATGTTGATTACCGATCGGTAGGATATCTCCATCCGCCGCAACGGTTCGCCTACACCGCATTGTGCCGATAGTACAGGTACAATACATTGCTGGCCCAGGCTTGGTAATACCGCGCATTTGGCACAATACGCTGCCGTAAAGCCATAGGCACCAATAAATTTGAGGTTTACTACGTTGTTAGCACCGGTAATGGTAAAAGGGCTACGTGTAAATGTATAACTGTAACGCAAGCCACCGCAAGGCTGCTGATTATCCGAATATTTGTTGGGTACCGAATTTTCAGCCTGTACAAAATAGTTTTTTAGTTCGGCGGTTACAGGTACTTCTATATTCGACACTGGCTGTATAATTGCGGGCACATTTGAGGCGGTACTTTCGGGCGCGTCAACAAGTTCTTTTTGAACGCCGCAAGAGTACAAGGCCATCGGGAGTGCCAGTATAGGTAATAGCTGTTTAAGTTTCATTTTGATGGTAATGGCTGGGTTGATGTTTGTAAGTTGTTTATTATCAATAAAATAGTGATTGACAACTACATATTTTTCATGACGGAAAAATAAGTATTTATAATCAAATACAAAACGCAAAGAGCGTTTAGCGGGATAATTTATTGATAATAGCCTCGTGCTGCGGGTATGCAGCCAGCAAATTATCCTTTTGCGCCATCTCAAATTCGGCAAAGTCAAAACCCGGCGCAACGGCACAGCTTACCAATGTAAAACCGCTTTTTGAAGGTATCTCGGCCGCAAACCAGTCGCCCGCTTTTACCGCGACAGAAAAACTGCCGGGGGCGCTGTCAGACAGGTTGAGCGCAGTGTAATTACCTTCCGGGTCGATCACATGTATGCGTAAGGGTACACCTTTATGGAAATACCATAACTCATCCGATCCGATACGATGAAAGCCCGAATAATCGTCATCTTCCAATAAATAGTATATGGAGGTACAGGCATCTTTCAGGTCGGATGAATGTTGCCTGCTTATTTTATTAGCTGATCGGTAAACTTCTTTGTAATAACCGCCCTCTGGATGTGGTATCAATTCCAGTTGTGTTATCCAATGGGCAGCGGTAGGTATGTTCATGGTATGATAAGTTGATGTGCTGTAGTCTACTAAATTTAATCAAAAAATTACAAACTAACATCGGTTTTAAACAAAATTATTAATTTACTTTGCGCCACTGTGTTTAAATAGCAGTATTTTACAAACATGACTTACTGTTTAGGCATTAAAGTTAAAAAAGGCCTGGTGGCCATAGCTGATACCCGTATTACCACGGGTACGGATGTCACCATCAAAAAAAAGCTGTCGGTAATTCAAAAGGATGGCTGTTCTATGTTCATCATGACGAGCGGCTTGCGTTCGGTGCGCGATAAAGCCATAGTTTACTTTGACGAGGTGCTTGATAAGGAGCTCGAAGAATTTAACAAACTGTACAAGGTTGTTAATGCCTTTGGCGAACAGGTAAAACGCGTAGCCATTGAGGACAAAGCCGCGCTCGAAAAATCGGGTTTTAAATTTAACCTTAATACCATTATCGGCGGCCAAATGCGCGACGACGAGGAACATAAGCTGTTTTTACTGTACCCCGAAGGTAACTGGGTTGAGCTGGGAGAGGGGGCACCATATGTGATCATTGGCAACGCGGCACAAGGCAAGGCCATCTTAAACCGAAGCCTGAATACCTCGTCGAGCCTTAAATTGGCACTCAAAGCGGGTTTTCTGTCATTCGACTCTACCCGCATCAGCGCCGCGGATGTTGACTTTCCAATAGATATCGCGTTATACGAGGCCGGTAGCTTTAACATGGTTGAGCAGCACTATGAAAAAGAGGACCTCGAAAGGATCTCGGCACAGTGGGACAGGGAACTAAAAGCGGCCCTCAAACATGTGCCAAACAGTTGGATGGATATTGCGTTTAATAAGCTCGGTAAACCCCGGAAAAAACGCAAAAAAGCATGAAGTTTAAACTCAACACCCAGTTAAGTTACGATGTAAAAGCGCCTTCAACTTTTATATTAAATATCCACGCCATGCGTACCGCGGCACAAACCGTGCTCGAGGAAACGTTTACCATTGAACCTTATTACAAAATAGAAGAATTGATCCAGGTGCAGAACGAGAACCGTTATGTCCGTTTTGAAGTACCCGGCCGTGCGCAGCTCAATATCAATTACAGCGCCTTGGTGGATACTTCTTTCATCATCAGGGAAGCAGCTGAACTTTATGACGTGCCCGTCGCCCATATGCACCCGTCGGTGTTGCCATATCTATCGCCAAGCCGCTATTGCCAAAGCGATAAGCTATTCAGGTTTGCACACGGGCGCTTTGGTAAATATAAAACCGCGTTTGAGCGCGTGCTGGCGCTAAGTAACTGGATCCACGATAACGTAGAGTACCTGAGCGGTTCAACCGATTCGCAAACCTCGGCTTACGACACCGCTACCGAACAGGCCGGAGTTTGCCGCGATTTTGCACACCTGGGTATCGCGCTTTGCCGTGCGTTGGATATTCCCGCAAGGTATTTTACAGGCTACTCATACCAGCTTAACCCGTCCGACTTTCACGCCTGTTTTGAAGCTTTTTTAGGTAACGAGTGGGTGATTTTTGATGCCACCAAACTGGCACCTATAAACGGGATGGTGAAGATTGCCACCGGCAGGGACGCTGCGGATACAGCCATAGCCACTATTTTTGGTAATGTCATGGGTACTTACATGTCGGCAAGTTGCGAATTAGTAGAAGATAAATTTGAGCCGCTTTATTACGTAAAAAACAATATTTTTGGATTTACCTATTTGTAATTGAACGTTATGGAACAAGGCACTAAAGCTAACCCCTGGAAACTGACTACCCCGCCCGGAACATCGGCGTACGAAATGTACCGCGATGTAAAGGACGGCAAAGATGTTATTGTTTGTGTAGTAGGATCAACAACCTTGTTTTACGATGCCCGCGCCATCGCCGACCTGCAAGCAATGCTTAAACAACACGGCGATTGGATGGACCTTGGTGGGGCCGACGAGCAAAAAGAAGCCAAACCTGGTACGGTAGAAGCCTGGGGTCGTGCTGCCGATAACCCGGTAGGGGGATGGTACGGTTTAAAAAAGGGCCTGCGCGGACGTTTTGGTGTTTACATGCCCCCACTAATGGAAGCCCTGGGACTTGCCGAGTTGACACATGATGCCAAAAACAATAAAATGCGCGCCATTTAAGCTTCGCGAATAAATTGTAAATCAGTTTGTTAGGTTATGGTTTATTGATACATTTGATTAAACCAAACCCTAATATTATGAAAAAACTATTTTTGAGTATGGCCGTAGCGGCCGGATTTTTAGCTGGCTGTAAAGGTACCGGCGCAACCGTTTCTGTAACAACTGATAGCGCCAGCATGCAGACAGAAAAAAACCGTGTAACTGCGCTTAACGCGGTGCAATCCTTTGGCGACCAAAAGCCTGATGCCATATTTGTGAACTGCGCGACCGATTTTATAGACTATGGCTCCGGCGAAGATAAGCCGATGAAAAACATTGATTCAATTAAAGCAGGTATGAAACAATATTTTGCCGCCTTTCCCGATCTTAAACTGACCAACTTAACCTCATTTGCGCATGGCGACAGTGCGTTGGTTTACTGCACCATGTCGGGTACATTTAAAAGCGATTTTATGGGCATGAAAGCAAACGGTAAAAGCTTTAAATTCGATGATGTTGATGTGTTTACTTTTAGTAAAGATGGTAAAATCACCACGCACCGCTCTGTTCAGCAATCGGCTACCTCTATGGCACAGTTAGGCATTAAAATGCCGCCGCCACCACCCGCACCACCGGCAAAAAAATAAACGATGGAAAAAAAAAGCGGCTGGTGTAATACCAGGCGCTTTTTTTACGCTTATATTTTGGCTCTTTTAAGCTAAATAGCTATCTTGTCTGTTACAACTAAAAACCCGTGATCCGCAAGCATTTTATTTTATTGGGCATCATTATCGCGCTGGCATTACTTTTTATCGCCACGCTATATTATCCCGGTGGCTCGCAGGCCAATGCACATTCCGTTGGCTATACCTGGAAAGATAACTACCTGAGCAACCTGTTTAGCGCCAAAGCCGTTAACGGTGCCGATAATACCGCCAAACCCTGGGCTACTGCCGGTATGTTTTTCCTGACGCTGAGTTTTGGGCTGTTTTTTATCCGCTTTGCCGATAGGATCAAAATAAAAACCCCGGCCATCGTTATAAAAATTTGTGGCATTATAGCTATGATCTGCGGCTTATTGGCAACCATAACAGCCCTGCACGACGCCATGATCCCCATCGGGGCCACGCTGTCATTAATCGCTTGTTTCTATATTACGGTATTTGTGTTCAAAACAAAACTGCATTGGCATAAATTGCTTTCAGTGATCATGTTGCTGCTGGTCTATACTTGTTGCTACCTTTATTCTACCCGCACCCTGGCGATTTTACCCATTATGCAAAAACTCGCCCTCCTGGCCAATATCGTTTGGGTATTAAGCCTGGAGTATTTTAGCCGGAAGGAAGACTTTGCGCATATCACCAAATAAGGCAGGGACCCTATTCTTCTATATTATACTCTTCTTTTAAAAGTGCCATTAGCCGACTATTGTACGGTACCCTTTCTTCAAGGTTTTGGATATAATTGATCGTCCAGCCGCGCTCCATGGATACCTGGTTAAAAAAGAGGTTTAAGGCATTGGCATCGGTGCTCAGCAGCGGCGGCATTTTGTCGGTAAAATCGCCCTTTTTAAAATAGGTGCTGTCTTTAAAAATGCTATATACCAGCAACCGCGCCATCGCGTTCATCCCCGCTTCAATCGTTTTACCATAGTTCCCTTCGGCGCCGTAAATACTTCGCATCTCCTGGTCGTACCGCGCAATACTGTCGGCCAAATGCCCACGCCTGATGTACTGCAAACCGCCTGCGCTTTTAAGCTGTGTCATCGTCGCGTCGTTACTGCCAAACGCCGAATAATACGAAATCCCATTACTTGAATACCGGTATAACAATTGACGATTATGCACATCGTTCAGGTTTTTACCAGTTAGGGTTAGTACGCTGTCAAGCCAGCGTAGCTTATAATAGTTTTCTTTCAATGTATTTTTAAAGGCAACGCTGTCCTGTTTCAGGTCTCCATAAAGGCTGTGGATATACTCGTGCTCTTTGTGGTTCTCGCCAATATGCTCGCGCAGGCTTTCGGCAAAAAAGCCCATCGTAACAGCGATAAATATCATTAGCCCCTCGAGCAGGTACTCTTTAAATTTCTTTTTTTCGGCAGGGTGGTGGTGCAACTCCATATCTTTCGGTGAAGTACTAATATACGTATTTATGGGCTTATTTTAAAACCAGGGCAACGGAGTTTGGGGCTTAAATTAATCTCCTAAAGAATAGGAAAAATCAACTAACCAAATTAAGTTAAGATGTTAAGTGTTTATATATTTGCCGCGACTTAACATTAATTTAACATGCCTAAACCTTATTTGCTTCTCTCACTCTTATTTATTGCTCCGGCAGTTTTTGCCCAAAACTCAAAAACGGGCACCTGGGGAATAGCCACACTGGTATTACCTGGCGATAGTAGCCATAAATGGGGCGGGTATAGTGAATTCCAGGTACGTACCAATGGCGTCTTCAGTCAGTTTATGTACGACGAGATCAAAGCAGGAGTGAGCTACGATATCGATAAGGATTTTACCGCATTAATTGGCACCGGCCGTTACACTACTTTTGATTACCAGGACCTAAGCGCCGGGCCAATAACCACCGAAAACCGGCTTTGGGAACAAATAACCACCAACCAGTTTTTATACCGCTTAAAGCTCGAGCACCGTTACCGGGTGGAGCAACGCTGGGTGAATGGTGTTTACCGTAACCGCTTTCGTTACAGGCTCAATGTGTTTGTGCCTTTCAATAATACCAAGATCGTTGCTAAAACCTGGTTTGCGTCCGTGTTCGACGAAGTGTTTATCAATAACGAGACGCCTAATTTTGAAC
>Ga0206938_1188_pt1 | contig 13954 bp, 9 predicted proteins | sample Alteio_BWOrgHeat_12_FD_152918 | JGI IMG/M metagenome (GOLD analysis project Ga0206938, IMG submission 152918) | Enriched cells from forest soil in Barre Woods Harvard Forest LTER site, Petersham, Massachusetts, United States -... | ecosystem: Environmental > Terrestrial > Soil > Temperate forest > O... | reverse complement strand
AACTACCTCTTCTATCAGCAACCTTTCAGCAGGAACATATACCTTAACAACAAGAGATGCCAACTTCTGTAACATAAGCACAAATGTCACTATAACTCAACCAGCCTCGGCTGTTTCTGCAACACAAGGTTCAGTAATGGCAAATTGCGGAAAAAGCGATGGTGAAGCGTATGTAACTGCTTCAGGTGGAACACCGGGTTATACATATAGCTGGGCTTCTTCTGGCGGAACACAGGATACTGCGAAAAACCTTTCGGCAGGAACATATACATGTACCATTACCGATGCGAATAGTTGTTCAACAACTGCGATAGTAGCGGTTGGTAATAACAGTACACTTGCTGTAACCCCATCGTCAACACCGGTAACTCCATGCTATGGTGGAAGCACAGGTGTTGCCATAGCTAACACAAGTGGTGGAACCGGACCTTATACATATTCATGGAACGGCGGAGCAACTACATCGTCTGTCAGCAATCTAAGCGCAGGAATATATAGCGTTACCGTAACTGACACGAAGGGTTGTATTGTTATGACAACAGATACAGTTACTCAACCGGGTCAGGTTAAAGATAGTATTACAACCACGCAACCAAGCTGTAACGGAAGCAACAACGGTAGCGTAACTGTTACCGTGACTGGTGGTACATTCCCATTTACTTATGCATGGTCTAATGGTGAAACTACTTCAACAGCATCAAACCTGACTGCAGGTTCATATACAGTTACTGTTACAGACAATAATGGATGTAAAGCTTCAAAATCGGGTACTTTAACTCAGCCTGCTGCTATACGCGACAGCTTAATTGGCCTTACCGAAGTTAGCTGCTATGGCGGCACAAATGGTTTTGCACGTTACGGTGTTTCAGGCGGTTCCTTCCCTTATACCTACTTATGGTCGAATGGCAGCACACGTAGCAGGGTTCAGAACGTAACTGCAGGAACCTACGTTATTACAATTACCGATGGTAGCGGTTGTACCAAGAAAGATTCTGTTACAATTACCCAGCCAACTCAATTGAAAGATTCAATTCTTTCTTCTGTTAACATTTTGTGTAACGGTAGCAAAACAGGTAGTATAAAAGACAGCGCCTGGGGCGGAACACCGGCTTATACTTATAACTGGTCGCCAAGCGGAGGAACAAACAGCACTGCTTCTAATTTGAGCGCCGGTACTTATACAATTACCGTTACCGATAAGAATGGTTGCACAGCAAATGCAAATACAACCATCACTCAGCCTGCCACTGCTGTAACGGCTACGAGCAAGGTATATTCAGCATCTTGCGGCAAGAGCAATGGTGCTGGCATGGTGACAGCTTCGGGTGGAACACCGGGCTATACTTATAACTGGGCACCAAGCGGAGGAACACTTGATACAGCATCGGGTTTATCGCAAGGCATATATACATGCACTGTGATGGATGCCAATGGTTGCAACTTTAATGCTTCGGTTAATGTAACCGACAGCGGAAACATTTCAACTTCTGTTGTTGCACAAAGCAACGTTACACCTTGTAACGGTGGTTCTAATGGCAGCGCAACCATACGAGTAATTGGTGGTACGGGGCCATTTACTTATGCCTGGTCACCAAGCGGTGGAACCGATACAATTGCTTCAGGCCTTTCAGCAGGTACATATACATTCAATGTTACTGATTCAAAGACTTGCGGTTCAACTATCACTGTTAACATTACACAACCAACAGTACTAACCTCTTCAATAAGTTCAATTACAAATGTTACATGTAATGGTGGTGGCAATGGTCGTGCAACAGTAACGGCAAGTGGTGGAACAACACCATACACCTATGCATGGAGCAGCGGACAAACTTCGAGCAACATTACCGGCTTAAGCGCGGGTACGTATACTATTACCGTTACGGATAAAGGCGGATGTACTTCAGTTGATTCTGCCATAATTACCGAACCGCTACCTATTGTTGATTCTATAACCTTTATTAATGCTACCTGCTTCGGAAGCAAAACCGGAAGCGCTACGGTGGTAAGTGTAAGTGGCGGAACTTCACCTTATACTTATAACTGGTCAGGTGGGCACGGCACTAATGCAAGTGCAGCAAACCTGGGTGCAGGTACATATACAGTTACAATCAGAGACGTAAACTTCTGTAATACTACCTCAAATGTAACCATTAGCCAGCCTTCGCAACTTAGGGATAGTATTACTGCTTCAACCAATGTTATGTGTAACGGCTCGAGTTCGGGCAATGCCACAGTTGGTGTAAAAGGCGGAACACCAAGCTACACATATAACTGGGGACCTTCGGGAGGAAACCTTGCAACAGCAAGTGGCCTTTCAGCAGGTTCATATACAGTAATTGTTACCGATTCAAATGGTTGCGTGAATAATTCTGCAATCGTCACTATAACCCAGCCAACAACTGCTGTTGCTGATAGCTCTAAAGCTGTTTCATCAAGCTGTGGTAAGAGCAACGGTTCAGCAACTGTATATGGATATAACGGAACACCAGGCTATACATATAACTGGAGTAACGGACAATCTGTTGGCAATGCAACAGGCCTTTCAGCAGGTAGCTATACATGCACAGTTACTGATGCTAATGGTTGCAGCTTAAACCAGGTTGTTATTATATCTGACAGTAGTACACTAGCTGCAAGCTTTACTTCGGTAATGGGCGTAAGTTGTAACGGAACCTGCGATGGTATGGCAACAGTAAACGCAACTGGTGGAACCGGACCTTATACATATAGCTGGAATAACGGTGCTACCACGACATCGGTTAACAACCTTTGCGGTGGACTTGCATCGGTTTCAGTAACCGATAATAAAGGTTGCACATACCTCGACACAGTTACCATTGCGCAACCGGCACCATTAACTGTTGTAGTTGATAGCAATGTAACAGGCGGATGCACCAATACAATATGGGCTGTAGTGAGTGGCGGCACAGGGCCATATACTTATAGCTGGTCACCGGGCGGGGCAACATCTGATACTATTACGAATGCTTGTGCTGGTACTTATTCAGTAACAGTTACTGATAAGAATAGCTGCACTGCTAACGGAACTATATCTATTGTAATTACCAGTACACCACAGTTGCAGGCTGTAAGCACATTTAAGATCTACCCTGTTCCTGCAAACAACATACTTAATGTAACAATAAGCAATGCAGGCTTCACTCCGCAATTCATACAGGTATATGATATAACCGGAAGAAAAGTGCTTGAGCAGAAAGTGAATGGCAACAGCACACAATATTCGTTAGATGTATCAAAACTTGTAGACGGAACCTATATATTGAAGGTTTCGGGTGAAAACGGACAAAAACTTGCAAGATTTACCGTGGTTAAGTAGCTCATTCTTAACATATATAAAGCCCTGTTACAATTCCGTAACAGGGCTTTATTATTTTGATAATTGAAATTGATTAAGTTTGCGCCGCAAATTTCATCTAACAAATACAATTATTCATGAAAAGAATTATTACTTCCATCGCATTTTTATTGGCATTCGCGTTCCCTTTATCAGGAATGGCACAGTCTCACCGTGCAATCACAGTAGGCGACAAAATTGAATTATTTGGCACCAAATTGAACAGTTGCCATGTATTCCAGCAAGTTCGTTATAAGACCAGCGCAACTATTGGCGACATGAAAATGTTCATGCAGTTTTATGCCGACAAAATTGCAACGGACAAAGGTGCTTTCGGATTACAGGTAATGAAGGGAACAATAGGCACTGATGCTGATGTTCAAAATTATGCCAAAGCTAAAGTTAACGAGTATGTAGCACTGTTCAACAGTTTTTATATAATGAAGAGCAGCGTTACGGGTTCTTATTCAACAAGCAGGGTTGCTCCTCCTTCAACCACTGCTACCTGCAACCCATCATGCGACAATATCGATTTTGAAAACGGAACACTTTCAGCATGGACAGCTTGCTATGCGCAGAACACATCTACCAGCAGCGGATTTACAACAACAACTCCAACATGCAGTGGCACATTGGGGGCGGTTACTACTGCTGCAGCCGATCCGGGTACAGGCACAAACCAGGTTTCTGTTACTTCCGGCCCGGGTTTCGATCCTATCGCAGGTTCATACCTGCCGGTTGTTTGTCCAACAGGTGGAAGTTATTCAGCAATGATTGGCGACGGAACTACCCCAAATCAAGGCGTGGCAATGTTGAAGCAAAGCTTCCATGTTAGTGCAGCAAATCCATATCTCACTTTTATGTATGCTGTCGTATTGGAGAATCCTGCCCATACCTATAGCCAGCAGCCGCATTTTAATGTTGCATTACTCGATTCAATAGGTGATACAATTGGGAATTATCTTACCGTTTCAGGCCCGGGCCATCCGGGTTTCAAAGCATTTTTCTACGCACCTAACGGAGATACAGTGTATGTTAAGGGATGGACTACAGTTTCTGTTTCTATGAAAAAATATATGGGTACTTGTGTAACTCTTATAGCTACTTCATACGACTGCGCGTTAGGCGGCCATTTTGGATACGCTTATTTCGATGCTACATGTGCTCCGGTTGGAATAACAGCTTCTTCGCAATCAGTTTGTGGAGGTAATATAACACTGACTGCACCCGGCTCGGGCGCAACCAGCTACAAATGGACCGGCCCTTGCATAGTAGGCTCTGACAGCGGAAGCAGTGCAATAGTAAGCTGTGGCGGAATTTACAGAGTAATTATTGATGGCAACTTCGGAATTAAGGGAGCTATTGATACGTTGTATGACACCATTGGCAGCGGTTCTTCAATAAGTATTAAACTTGATACAACAACCAATGTTTCTTGTAAAGGTGGTAATAACGGCACTGCTGTAGTTTCAGTTACAGGTGGCAAAATGCCTTATACATATAAGTGGTTCCCATTGGGCGGAACAAAAGATACCGCTACCGGGCTCATTGCAGGGCCATATACTGTTACAGTTACCGACAGTGCCGGTTGTTCAAAAGACACCACATTTACAATTACCCAGCCGGCTAACGCTTTAGTTGTTACCCCAAGCAGTGTTAATGCATCTTGCGGTAAGAACAATGGAATGACCTCAGTTGTAGTAAGCGGTGGAATTACACCGTATTCATATAATTGGTCGCCTGCTGGCGGAACGAAAGATACGGCAAAAGGGCTTTCTGCCGGAACATATACTTGCATAGTTACCGATTCTAATAATTGCATGGTTTCGGCAAGTGCGGCTGTTTCAGACACATCAACACTTGTTGACAGTGTTAAAATAACCAATGCAACTTGCTTTGGCGTATGCAACGGAACTGCAATTGCAGGACAAAGCGGTGGAACCAAACCATATACCTATAGTTGGTCAAATGGCGCTACAACAGACACCATTAGCGGCTTATGCGCTAACAACTATACATTAACGGTTACTGACAGCAACGGTTGCAGCACACTTAGGCCATTTGCAATTACACAACCTACAGCGTTGAAAGTGCTATTAGACAGCAGCGTTGGCAGCGGTTGCAGTAATTCAATGTGGGCTTTAGTATCAGGTGGAACACCTCCATATACCTACATGTGGTCACCGGGCGGACAAACATCAGATACAGCAACAGCTCTTTGCGGAGGTACTTATACAGTAACTGTAACTGATGCTGACAGTTGCTCAGTTCAGGCAGTTGGAACACTTGGTATTATGACAGCAATAAACCAGGTTCAATCAACCGGTTCAGTTAAAATGTATCCTGTTCCTGCAAGTAATATGCTGAACATAAACATTACTGATGCAGGCTTCACAACTCAATTAGTTCAGGTGTATGATATTACCGGAAGGAAAGTACTTGAACAGAAAGTAAGCAATAACAATAGTGTTTACTCACTTGATGTAACCAAGCTTGTTAACGGAACATACATATTGAGAATATCAGGCAATAACGGACAAAAGCTAGCGAGGTTTACCGTTCTTAAGTAAACCTGGCCTAATTGTAAAAATGCCCCTGAGTACTCGGGGGCATTTTTATTTTGGCTAAACAGAAAAACGTAAATTTGTAAAGATGAGACGGCTCACATACATCTTAAGTATATTTTTAGTTGCATTACTTGCTTTAACCGGCAATGCGCAAGATAAAGACCTTACCACAGACAAAGTGAGATTCATGCTGCAAGGAAATTGGGTTTCTGATGACTCTACTTTAAGCATGACAGTGATGGGCGATACCATAATAGAGCGTAAAGCAGGCAATGCCCAGGCCGATCATTTTGACTACACCATAAAAAAGGAGACCTGCGACCCTGAATTAGATAAGAAGGCTAAAGGCACAAAATCCACCGGATTTTATATTGATGAAAGCAGTACATACGATGCAATTGAGTTTTGCAACATGCTGATTACCATAACAAATGATACCATGGTGTTACTCTATACCGACGGCCAGGTAGTGTTGACCAAAAAGCCATAGCTTTTTGATTTAGTATTTTTCTTATATTTGCACCCCTAATTAAAAAAGTCATGAAAAAAGGCATTCATCCTGAAGCTTATAAACTAGTAGTGTTTAAAGACGTTTCGAACGACTATGCATTCCTTGGACGCTCAACAGCTGAAACAAAGGAAACCATTACATGGGAAGACGGTAATGAGTACCCATTGGTAAAACTTGAAATTTCAAATATGTCGCACCCGTTCTATACCGGTAAAATGAAACTGGTTGATACAGCCGGTCGCGTTGACAAATTCCGCAACAGGTACAAAAAGAAAGAAGCAGAAGCGAAATAACTTCTCGTTATATAAAACAGAAAGCCTCGATGAAAATCGGGGCTTTTTTATTTCTGCAATTGGCTTATTGGCACTATTTTTTTGAACAATTCACAATAAATAGGTATTTCATCCTAGGGTGATAATTTTAGTGAGGTGCGAAAGATTTTGGTACAGAGATAAGTCAATAGATATAGCCAATCGGCCATGCTATAATGGCAGAGCTGATTACTAAAATCGGCAAATACTTAGTATCTTTATTATTGCAATAAAATATTATGAAGAAAGTCAAACTGTTTTCTGGTATAGTTATACTTATTGCAATTTCTCATGTTTTATTTTCTCAAAACCCTATTGATTCATCCTTTATTAAGAAAGTATATAAAAACAATAAGGAGTTTACATTAGGATTGTATGGGGGAGGGAATTATTCTTGGGTACAGAATTCACTTGAAGCGGGTGTAAGAACTTCAGGTAATTATGGACAGAATTTGAATTTTATAACCCAGCTAAGATTGCCGGGTAATCTTAGTTTTTACAGTGGCATAGAGTACAGTATGCTAAGTTATAAGATGAGCATCAAAACAAATGCCTCTAATATTAGTAACGATGCATTTATATTTACTTTTAAGAATGCATATCTCGCCATACCGTTATCAATAGGTAAGACATCTAATAACGGTAAGTGGAGCTATGGCTATTCTATAGGCATTGAGTTTTATTACAATTATAAAAACAAAGGAATACTATTTGATTCTACACTTGGCAAAACAGTACAGCAGACTACTTTTTACAGGTCGCACACTTACAGCACATCAGATTACTACAAATATGGTTTCCCGACCGAAAACCTTATTAATTTGAATTGGTATGGTATTGGTGCGTTTGGAATATTGAATGGATATATTGGCTATAAAGTGAATCAAAAATGGTCAATATCATTAATGGCCGGTATAAAGTTCACAAACCCATTTAATTCTACTCCGCAAGGTGAGCCTTTTGCAGAAAGTACGGGGCAAGAAACAATTTTTTGGGGCTTCGGAGGTCAATATCATTTTACTGTGATGGATATTGGTGGCAGTTTATCACCTACCGATGTTCCGCATAAAATTTCTATCGGTTTTTGCATTAACCCTATTGTTTCCATTAATCAAGGTTATGGTTCAAGGGTTAGTTTTAGTTATTCTATTCCATTGCGGATTAAACTTTCTGACCATATTTGGGCTGAAACAGGATTACTAATTGATAATTATAATTATTTCGATGATTGGACTACGGCTACATTTATAGGCGTACCATTGGGTATTAATTACTGTTTCAATAAAAATGAGAAAAGTGGTCGCACTTTCTATTTGGGAGCCGGAATGTCTTTCGATTACCCAACTAATGATGGAGGGTTCTACCAGTATGGAAAGGACTATATAGTTCCTATGGCTTTTATAAGGGGGGGGGGTATCAAATTAAGTTAGGGGAGAATTATATAATTAATTTAGCGTTAGGTTACGAGCATATTTTTCATTACGTACCATTGTCAAGCAATCAAACTATTTTTATACAGGTTACTGGTCCACAATCAATAGTGTTGGGTTCTTCACTTGGCATGAGTTATCTTTTTTAAACTATATTCTATACTGGCTTCAATAAAACTGTCTTAGCTTTTCACCCTGTTCAAAACAAAATCAATTTATTGTTCCCATCAGGCTTTCAGCCAATATAATTTTGCCTGTGGTTCTTTGAAAACTTGTTTAGTATAGGTCAGGCTCTTTGCGTGATATTCTAATACAATTTTACGCTCTTAGTGTTACAAGTTTTGTGCAAAATATACCCACCCCTAACCCCTCCCAAGAGGGGATTTCCCAAAAAAGTGAAATTATGGGCAATTCTTGTCGCTTTTGTGCAAAAACAAGGTAACATTTGCAACTATTCTCGAAAATAAGCATATAGCAAGTAACTGTTGGAAGAGGATGAAAAACCGGAATTCGGGTAACATTTTTTATTACTTTCACCCCATAAACGACAATACTCATATTTTATGAATTTACACGAATACCAGGGCAAATCAATACTGAAGCAATTCGGTGCGCCTATACAGGAAGGCATTGTTGCCAATACAGTTGAAGAAGCAGTAAATGCAGCTAAAGAATTGCAAAAGCAGACAGGCACACAGGTTTGGGTGGTAAAAGCCCAAATACATGCCGGCGGACGTGGTAAGGCAGGTGGCGTAAAAGTAGCCACATCGTTAGATGCGCTAAAAGAAAAGGCTACGGCTATTCTGGGTATGAACCTGGTATCTCGCCAAACGGGCCCGCAAGGCAAAATAGTTCATAAAATACTTATTGCGCAGGACGTATATTATCCGGGGCCGGGCAAGACTTCAGAGTTCTACCTGAGCGTTATGCTCAACCGTCAAAAGGGAAGGAATATGATAGTGTATTCTCCTGCCGGTGGTATGGAAATTGAAGAAGTGGCAGCAAAGTCACCTGAACAAATATTTAAAGAAGATATTGACCCTAAAGTTGGCTTACAGGCTTTCCAGGCACGTAAAATAGCTTTCAACTTCGGCTTATCAGGTGAGGCATTCAAGAACATGGTGAAGTTTGTTACCTGCGTGTATAAAGCGTATGAAGGCGCTGATGCATCGATGGTTGAAATTAACCCCGTGCTTAAAACAACCGATGATAAGATTATAGCAGTTGACTGTAAAATGGTGCTCGATGGTAACGCACTCTACCGCCATCCTGATTATGCTGCCATGCGCGACATTACAGAAGAAGATCCTATTGAAGTGGAAGCGGGCGACAACAAACTGAACTTTGTAAAACTTGACGGTAACGTAGGTTGTATGGTAAACGGCGCTGGCCTTGCTATGGCAACTATGGATATTATTAAACTGGCAGGCGGTAACCCTGCTAACTTCTTAGACGTAGGTGGAACAGCTAACGCAGAACGCGTTGAAAAAGCATTCCGAATAATTTTGCGTGAAGAAGGTGTAAAGGCGATATTAGTAAACATCTTCGGTGGTATAGTACGTTGCGACCGTGTTGCGCAAGGTATAGTTGATGCATACAAAAACATTGGCGAAATAAAAGTGCCTATCATTGTCCGCCTACAAGGTACCAATGCAGCAGAAGCAAAAAAACTTATTGAAGATTCAGGCCTGAAAGTATCTTCTGCTATATTACTACAGGAAGCATCTGATTTAGTTACCAAGGCGCTTAAGAATTAATCTCCGCGCTCTTTTCGGGAAACAGAAGCATGAAGAAGATTTTAATTGCCAATCGCGGTGAAATAGCCCTTAGGGTAATGCGCACATGCCGCGATATGGGCATTAAAACGGTTGCTGTTTTTTCTGAAGCTGACCGCAAGGCTCCTTTTGTACGCTATGCTGATGAAGCGGTGTGCATAGGACCGCCTGAATCGAGTAAATCATATTTGTTAGCCGATAAAATTATTGAAGTAGCCAAGCAATTGAAGGTTGACGGCATTCATCCGGGCTATGGTTTCCTTTCTGAAAATTCAGCTTTTGCAAAAAAAGTGAAAGATGCAGGTATTATATTCATTGGCCCTTCAGCGGAAGCTATGAAAATGATGGGTGACAAATTATCCGCTAAGGCTGCTGCTAAGAAGTATAATATTCCCATGGTTCCGGGAAGCGATGGAGCCATAACCGATATTAAAGAAGCACAGGAAGTAGCTAAGAAAGTCGGCTTGCCTGTACTTATTAAAGCCAGTGCGGGTGGTGGTGGAAAGGGAATGCGTGTGGTAGAAAAAGCCGAACTGCTGGAAGAGCAAATAAAGCTTGCTGCCAGCGAAGCCAAGTCTGCTTTTGGTGATGGCTCAGTATTTATTGAACGATATGTAAAAGCTCCACGCCATATTGAAATACAGGTAATGGCCGATAACCACGGCAATGCCGTTTACCTCTTCGAGCGTGAATGCTCCATTCAGCGCCGCCACCAAAAGGTGGTTGAGGAAGCGCCTTCCTCTGTGCTGACAGAGGAGATTCGCCAGAAAATGGGCAAATGCGCGGTTGATCTTGCAAAGGCTTGTAACTATTCAGGTGCAGGCACAGTAGAGTTTCTGTTAGATGAAAACATGAACTTCTACTTCCTTGAAATGAATACACGCCTGCAGGTAGAGCACCCGGTAACGGAACAAATCACCGGTGTTGACCTTGTAAAAGAACAGATTAACGTAGCACGTGGAAATAAATTAAGCTTCAAGCAGGAAGATTTAAAGATTCATGGCCACTCGATAGAAATACGCGTTTGCGCGGAAGACCCTGCAAACAACTTTTTGCCCGATATAGGAAAGCTTACAACCTACGCCCCGCCTAAAGGCCCGGGTGTAAGGGTTGACGATGGTATGGAAGAAGGAATGGATATTCCTATTTTCTATGACCCCATGATAGCTAAACTAGTTGTGTATGGAAAGGATCGTACCGAAGCGATTGAGCGTATGATACGCGCCATTGATGAATACAAAATATCGGGTGTGCAAACCACATTAGAGTTTTGCAAATTTGTAATGAAGCACCCGGCATTTACCTCAGGTAAGTTCGATACTCATTTCGTTAGTCAGCACTTTAAACCCGAAGTATTAAAGCAAACACCTGCGGATGCAGAACAAGACATGATTGCAGCTATTGCTGCGGTTAGTTTTACTTCAAAGAAAGAAAAGAAACAGGTCACCCCTATTGCAAGCAGCACCGATAAAGGCATTTCTGCCTGGAGGAGGCGTAGAGATTCGTAAAAGCTTTTGATTTTCAAAGCCGATTTCTTACATTTATATTTCATAAATCCACTCAAATGAAGAAACTTATTATGCTTCTATCTGTACTTGCGCTTTGTTCCTGCGTAAGTGTATACTATCAGACTAGTGAATTAAAAGCAAACTCTGCTTTCATAAAGAACAATAACGTGTATGAAGACTCCACGTTCAAAATCACTTATAATTTCTGGGCAGTTGGCGGAATACTGAAGTTTGACATTTATAATAAGCTTAGCATCCCTATCTATATTGACTGGAATCGCAGCAACTTTATTCTAAATGGAAAAAGTTCTACGTATACCGAAAATGGAAGCGCCCAGCACGCAATGACAGGCCAGGGTGTAGCTAAATTGGCAATGTTAAACGGAAGCGAGTATTACGTTTCTATTCCTAATACGGAACAAATTAATACGCAAATACCACCACATTCCTATATATCGGTGAACAGATTCAATTTTAACGTTCCATACTATAGCATTGGCTATTATCCGAAAAAGAGAGATTCCACCGAATATAATTACGACAACTCAATATTGCATTTCCGCAATTATATTGGGTACACTACAAAGCAGGACCTATCAAACCTGAAGTTAATTGATAATGAATTCTGGGTTTCAAAAGTCACAACTATAAGTGGCCGGTATTTTAATGAAAGCACAGTAATTCCCTGCGAATTCTACACCACTTACTTAAGGTAAACAACTAAGCCACCGGCGGCCAAAGCGAGCTTTTATCCTGCAAGTTACCGGGTAGGTAAACCACCCACACCATATCACCCGCTTTAAATGAAGTAGCAAACTCGTCGAAGCAATTCATTGAGCCGGTATACTTTCTTCCATCCACATCATATTCATACTTAATAAAGTATGGATGTTTTTCATTTACTGACATTGTTTCATTTTCTCCTGCTTCCACGATCAATCCTTCCGCTGTTTTCCCATGCTCAAGTATATCAAGCTTTTGGCGGGCCTTATAATACCCGTGCCATATAAGCATTGCACCTATTCCATAAAATGGCAACTGGAAAATAATAGCCGTTAGAGAAGTAGGGAACGTAAAGAAAAATATCACCGCGCCTATATACATGCGCCAGTTATTGGCAGTTAAAATCCTCCACTTATATCCCTTAGGGAACATGCGTGGTGTTGCAGGTGGCTTATCTCCTCTATCAGGACCGGGCGGAGGTGGCAATGCTCCTCCACAGTTAAGGCAATTGGTTCCGGGCCTTGTTTCGTAGTAAGTTTTGCACCAGGGGCAGAGTACTGAATCGTTAAACTGTTTTTCTACCTTATTGTCAACTGTTTCCATTGGCGTTTTCTATTTCTTAGGATGATGCCTTGCAATAATTATGCAGGTATAGGTGCGATACTTAGTTTCCTTAATGCCATGAACAAAACCCACACCACAATCAACCAGGGTTGAATTAAAATCGCCCATACCCAGTAATAACTCCTTGCCATCGCCGACTGTGCTTGGTTTACCCACAACTATCTCCCTTATTGCATCAGGGCCAGAAGGGGCGCCTCCGTCGAATGCAGCGAAATTATCGGCTTTATTATGCTTGCGCCATACAGTATCAATTCTGTAGCCAGCCTTATTTATATAGTAGTTAATTCCGAATCCATCTTTATCTACCGAACCGAAATAATCCTTCTGGGCCATATCGAGTGCCTTATTTTGGGCTACCATGGCCAGTGTGTCGTTCCACGTAAGTTCTTGCGATGAAGGAATGCCCTTTAGGGTTATTCCATAGCGCTCTGAGAAAGAGTTTGGATCTTTACGCACCTTGTTCAATTGCTCAAAAGCCCTTAACGCCTGTTGCTGGTCGGCATAAATGCCCTCACCCGGCGATACCCTGAATGAAGGCAATAGTAGCGCTGTAACAGTAATTGTAAGAATAGTTGCTATAGGAATTATGTATTTGCGCATAAACTTGTTTTGCCGTAAAAATAGAAAATTGCCGCTACAATTTGAACAGGTTTAAAAAAGCCGTTACTGCATTTTGAAAATGGCTATTTTAGGCTTATCAAAATCCTTTTGAAGATGCGGAAGTTTTACAATAAAGCCATAGGGATAGTTGCATTATCTCTTTTATCATTTACAGTTTACGGGCAACAAAAAGACGTAAGCCCTGCCCCAACACTGCAACATAAAGCGTATTATGGTCATTCGGGTCTATAACTATTCTACCAATGTGCTGCGATTCAGGTAACCCTTTATATTCCCATGTTTTACCTTTATCTGAACTTTTGAATATGCCTAACCCAGCATACGATGAGCGGCTTGAGTTGTTCTCTCCTGTTCCAATCCATATAGTTTCACCGTGTTTCCAGTCAACAGCAATATCTCCAATGGTCATTACCATTTCATTGTCGAACACCGGGGTAAAAGATTGGCCGTTATTATAGGTAACCCAAAGCCCGCCTGAGGCATATGCCACATAAAAATGGGTTGGGTCATCAGGTGATACATCCAC
>Ga0206938_1187_pt1 | contig 14076 bp, 13 predicted proteins | sample Alteio_BWOrgHeat_12_FD_152918 | JGI IMG/M metagenome (GOLD analysis project Ga0206938, IMG submission 152918) | Enriched cells from forest soil in Barre Woods Harvard Forest LTER site, Petersham, Massachusetts, United States -... | ecosystem: Environmental > Terrestrial > Soil > Temperate forest >... | reverse complement strand
GCGTAAAGGTAAGCGCCATTGCCCCTCACAATTGGAATGGGCGGACGCGCTGTTTGCATCTGGGTGAAGGGATGCCAAACTGAAGTACGGTCTTTTTCGATTAAAGAAGAGCTTCTAAAAATTGTGGTTGCCATTGTTTTGCATACCTCTGAATGGTTTTTGAGTTAATATAGGTTTCCGGAAGCAATCTTCCTAAAAAAGGCAGCTTAGAAATTTCTAAAATCGCATTTTCACTGTCACAGTTCTTCTCGCCATTGAAAATAATGCCAAGAACAGGCAGATGAAGCTGTTTTAAGACTTCCAAGGTAAGAAGTGTATGGTTAATGCTGCCAAGATAATGTTTGGAAACAATAATCCATTGACAGTCCCACGATTTGAACAGATCTATGCTTAAAACTTTCAGTGTCAATGGGACAAAAATTCCCCCTGCACCTTCAATAATCAGGGGACGAGTTGTATGCGGTAAAGTGATAGAATCTGGTCTGATTACTATATTTTCAAGTCGGGCTGCATGATGAGGAGATAGTGGCGCTTTTAGTGAGTATGTCGATGGATGAATGGTATGTGAAATACCAATCCATCTTGTAACTACAGCAGTATCAGAAGTGTGCGGATCGCCACATTCAATCGGCTTCCAATAATCTCCCTTTAGAAGAGTTGTCAAGATGGCACTCACAACCGTTTTTCCAACATCTGTTCCTATTCCTGCTACCATGATTTTATGCATTTTATCAATTCCTTTGAAAAGGGATGTTGTCAATCAGTTTTAAAAGATCGCTTTCGGTATTAAAAGCGTGCAGACAGATGCGAAGCACTTCATCTCCTTGACGAACTGTTGGGCTTAATAGCGCTCTTACATCAAATCCCTGTCTCACAAGCACTTCAGCTGCATGTTTTACGGCTGCATTGCCTTTAATCGGTATTGCCTGAATATGACTATTTGTTGAGACAGGGGATAATTTTTGAAAAATCTGTATGAGCTTTTGAAGCTGCTTTCGTTCCTGTACCATGTCAGGAAATAAATCATAGCTGCATTTGATGGCTGCAACTGATTGAAAAGGGGGAGCTGTTGTATAAATGTAAGCAGTAGCAAAATTGAGAAGAGCCTGTTTTAAGAGATGGCTGCCAAGGACAATAGCGCCATATGTGCCGATGGCCTTTCCAAAGGTTGTGACTTGAGCAAAAACAGCAGTTGTCAAATTGTACTCTGAAACAAGACCGCGTCCTTTTGGGCCAAAAACGCCAACAGCATGCGCTTCATCTACAATGAGATGTGCCTGATACCGTTTTGCAAGCTCAGCTATTTCAACGAGAGGAGCCATAGAGCCGTCTGTTGAATAAACAGATTCGATGCAGATAAAGCGATCCGTTTCAGAAAAACAGTTTTTAAGTCGCTTTTCAAGGTGTTCTAAATCGTTATGTCTAAATGGAAAAGCGGTTGCCCTACTTAATCGAATTCCATCATGAATAGAGGCATGAATTAAAGCATCATAGAAAACAACGCTTTCTTTGCTTGTAATGGCTTGAAGAAGGCCAACATTTGCCATATAGCCGCAGTTAAATAAAAGGCCTGCTTCATAGCCATGAAATGTTGCAATGTTTGTTTCTAGCGTCTCTGTATAGGATGCATTGCCTGTCAGCAAGCGAGAGCCTGTGGACCCAAAGCCATTAAGAAAGCTTTCATGTTTTTCCCATTCCTGCAACACCAAAGAGCGCAATTGAGAAGACCTGCTAAGCCCCAAATAATCATTAGAAGCAAAATCTATAAGAGGTGGAAAGGTTTGCAGCTTTCGTAAATTTCCAAATTTTGAGCGTTTTAGTAATCTATTTTTCAGGTGTAATGTCATATACAGACCTTTGCAAACGCTGGCCGTTTTTTAAGGCCAAGCAGCTGAAAACACTCTTCATCTTTACAAAAAGGAGTATTTGCCACCGTTAATAGTTTTTCGCCTGCAAAAATCGAGTTGGCTCCCGCCAAAAAACAGAGCGCTTGCTGCTCAAAAGACATTTCAATGCGGCCCGCTGATAATCGAACCATAGCTTGTGGCATCACGATGCGAGCGATTGCAATGATGCGCACCATTTCCCAAATAAAGACTTCAGGTTGATTTTTAAGCTTATTTTCTAGTGGAGTTCCGGGAATTTTACTCAATCTGTTAATGGGGACCGATTCCGGATGTGGGTTTCGCCTGCATAAGACAAGGAGCAGTTCTAGCCTATCTCTAAGATCTTCTCCCATGCCTAAAATGCCGCCACAACAAACACTCAAATTGGCTTTTTCAACAATGTCTAACGTATCTAGGCGATCTTGATAACTTCTTGTTGTGATGATTGTTTGATAAAATTTTTCAGAAGAGTCGAGGTTATGGTTATAAGCATAAAGTCCGGCTTCTTTTAGTCTTTTTGCCTGATGCTCTTTTAGCATACCTAAAGTGCAGCATACTTCGAGGCCGTGCTCGGCGATCCCTTTTACCATTTGCAGTATTTCGTCAAATTGCTTGCCATCTTTCACTTCTCTAATAGCAGCTCCAAGGCAAACGCGGGTGGCGCCTCTTTCAGCTGCTTTTTTTTGCCTCGTTTAAGACTGCCTCATAGGACATCAGGGGAGTGGCAGAGACTGCTGTTTGATAGCGGGACGACTGGGCGCAATATTTGCAATCTTCAGGGCATCCGCCTGTTTTAATAGAAATTAAGCTGCAAACCTGTACTTCAGAAGGTTCATGATACTTGTTATGAAGCTGATTGGAAGTTGAAATAAGTTCAAGTAGTGGCAAGTGATAGAGCATTTCCAATTCTTCAAGAGTCCAGTCATATCGAATATTCATCAAAATCTCCTATTTTTCTATTAAAAATGGTAATTCTAGGCATGTTTTAGAGCTTTTGCAACAAAAAATCAAATAGGTGCTTGTTTGTTTAAACTAGAAAAGAGTTTATAAAAAATCGAAAAGGGTTTAAAAGTAGAGTTTTCAAAGGAATCTTTCGAGAAAAAGGTGCCGATTTTTATTAAACCAGAAAGTAGTTTATCTAATTTTAAAAAAGGGTTGATTTTTTTATGCTTGAAGCTTTATGTGGGAATAAAAATGTTCAAAGAATTCTTCTTTTTCTGTTTGTAAATGGAAAATGTTATGGAAGCCAGCTGCAAAGGTCACTTGGAACTGCATTGACACCTTTACAAAAGGCTTTAAACCGCCTGGAAAAAGGGGGTCTCATTACAAGCTATTATGAGGGAAAGACGCGTCTTTATCAGTTTAGTCCTTCTTACCCATTGCTCAATGAGTTAGAACAACTGCTAAAAAAAGCGTACACACTGCTTCCGCCCCACCAAAAGAAAGAGTATTATGTTGTAAAAAAAGATCTAAGAAGCCCTGAGAGCGATCTGAAAAATAAAATGCAAGTGCTGCTTTCATTCTGGGAAAAGCTTATGGGCATCACACAGCTTACTTTTCATGCCAAGACAAAATCAAAAGAAGAAAAAGGATGGCAAGGGAAGGGTCAGGGGGGAGTTATGGTGACAAAAGAAGATATTAAGACGTTAATCTTTACTGAAAAAGGTACGTGGCAAGGAAAGCAAGGTGAAGATGTTATTTTTAGCAATGCATTTCGTTGGAGTTTAGACCGCAATGCCGGCATGATCTCTTTGGAGCATTTGCGAAGAGGTTTAGATCATCCTGTTTTTCTTTTCCATCTGGCACCATCTACAAAGCATTCTCTTTCATCTGTTGATTCCCACTTTTGCGAGGGAGACACTTATTTTGGACAAATCCATTTTGACTCACATCACCTTCGTTTAAACTGGCGCGTGATCGGCCCTAAAAAAAATGAGGAAATCGACTACTATTATTCGTGATTCACCTTACGCAAGTAAACAGAGTCCAAGCTAGACAAGCCTGACCCCACGTCCTCAAGCCTGACTTAATTTTGCGTAAGGTGGGTTTAAAAATTAATCTTTGTAGATAAAATGGCTTTTGTTTACTGTCTAATGCAAGAAATCAGTTGAAAAAAGGAGATAATATGAGCGATACACCTAAAAAAGTAGATCCATTGATTGGAGAATTTCATTTAAATAATAATGCCCTCAATAAAAAAATTGAAGATCATGTGCGACAAGAAATCGGAGAGGAGACCAAACTTGCAGGGCTATCACAACACAGCAATATTGGGGGATGGCATAGCAAAAGGGACCTTGACAGTAAACTGGGAGATGGTTCTGCCGGAAGCAATTTATTATTACTGTTATTTGCGAGTTTTTCTGAGCCGATTATGGAGTATATTCGCTCTAATGCCAATAAATTTAATGTTGCCAAGAAAGAAAGCTACGATTGGAATTACGCAGGAGCATGGTATAACGTTGCATTTGCGGATAGCGGAAGCTATAATTCTCCTCATACACATCCGGGGGCTCAATTTAGCGGAGCTTATTATGTCCGTACCGAAGAGGCTCCTCCCCAACATCCATTTAGTGGAAAAATTGAGTTTATTAAAGACAATATTCAATACCTCTATTCTCCACGCGCAGGAACATTATTTCTTTTCCCAAGCGATCTGCTTCACTGGGTTCATCCCTATTATGGCAAAGACCTTCGAATCTGCCTAAGCTTTAATGCAAAAAACATTGTTTAATTCTTACAAGCTAAAATTAAGTTTTTGCTTAAGCGAGGCCGTCTAAGGCCTCGAACTTTCTTCATACAAGGCTCGAGGCTTAAGACAGTCGCTTAAGCAAAAAAAATACACATTTGCTTCAAAAAGTTAATTATTTGCAACTTACATTATTTAATATTAATTTAAATTTTTATCGAATGTTATTACTTTTCGTTTTATTTATCACTAAAAATCATGGACATGAGTGTGAAAATTATGTATGCTTGACACAAGGTACGTGTTCACGAGGTCTATTCGCTATAATTCAGGCCTTCAGCCTGGGATATTTATATCAATTTACCTAGGGCGCTGCCCTAGGCTTTTATCAACCAGGGCTTTGCCCTTAGAATTGGTTCTCAGGGCAAAGCCCTGGTTTATAAAAGCCTAGGGCAGCGCCCTAGGTAATGGACGCAAATATTTCAGGCTGAAGGCCTGAATTATAGCGAATAGACCCCGTGAACACGTACGACACAAGAACTTTGGAGGAAAAGATGCAGAAGCAGATGGGAGCAATATTACTGGTAGCTGGGACTTGCATAGGAAGCGGCATGATCGCGCTGCCTTTGGTGCTTGCCAAAATAGGACTTCTGCCGAGCATCTTGCTCATGATAGCTACATGGTTTATCATGTATTACACTTCGCTCATCAATTTGGAACTTAATTTGCAAGCGGGTCATGGGTTATCTTTAGGAGCGCTTGGGAGATACTTTTCCGGTAAAACGGCAGAATGGATTGGGACTGTCTGCCTTAAATTGCTCTCCTTTTCTCTGCTTGCGGTATTTATCTATGGAGGCTCTTCAATCTTGCAGGAATGGATTGCATCAACCACTGGAACGGAATATGCGTTTGGCACCATTGCTGCGTGGTATGCTCTGATTTCTGCACTATTTCTTTTATTGCCTATCAAATGGATCGACTATTTCAACCGTTTTTTGTTTATGGGCTTGCTTGTTGTTGTTGCTATTTTGCTGTTAAGTCTTAGCGTCACCATTAATTGGAGAGACTTGCCGCTCTTTTCTGAACAGCCTTTAAGTGTATCCTCATTTGCAGCACTAATCCCTGTTGTATTCACATCTTTTGGATTTCAGGTGATCTTCCACACCTTGACCAATTATTGTAAAAAGGATGCAAAGATGCTTAAAAAGGCATTTTTGTGGGGGAGTTTGATTCCTGCAATTGTTTACATCGTATGGACTTGCAGCCTGCTCAGCGTCATTTATCAAGACAATCCTCCATTCTATAACCAGATGGCAGCAGGAAAAGCAGAAGTTGGGGAATTGATACAAGTGCTTAGCAGCATTGCCAAATGGCAATCGGTGCAGCTTTTGGTTTGGGGAATTTCATTACTCGCAATTGCGACTTCCGTGCTAGGAGTAGGTGTTGGACTTTGTGATTCACTCAAAGCGATGTTGTCTAAAAAAGTAAAAAACCCTCAAATCTTAAATGTCTTAGCATCGCTCATGGCAATATTGCCGGCTTTTCTCGTTGTTATTTTCGTGCCGAATGCCTTTATAGCAGTCCTTGGGTTTGCCGGCATGATTTTGGCAGTAATTGCGATTTTGCTGCCTGTCTATCTCTTTTGGCAGCTCAAAACAAAGCAGTTTCATTATCCTGAACTCAATATAAAGCCCCTAATTTGGCTCTCAGTTGCAGCAGGCATTCTCGTGATCCTCTCTGAACTGTTTAATATGTTGTAGTAGCTCATGTTTAGGAACGAAAGATTGAATAGAAGAAAAAAATAGGAAGCGATGAGAGCGTTATTCGTAAAGCGTTAGCAGTTAAAAGAGGGGAGACATGTATTTGCCTGTATATCATGACTGCAGCCCGTTCAATATCATTTTTTTGTTTGTATTTTTGCAAGAATGCTCTTTTACTAAAGGATGCTATACCACAGGGGCTTTTGATTAAAAAGATTTGATAGTTTATTTCTCAAAAAAATCTTTAATTTTGATCTGAATTGAGGTTAAATGTTTTCTTCACGTTTTGAAGGAGATATATGCCAAAAAAAAAATTAGACCAGTACAGCGATTTCGAAAAAGAATCTGATATTCAAGCTTTTAAGGATTCTATTAATGAATTTTTTAAAGATGTCCCAGATCCCAGATCACGTGACAACTGTAAATTCCCGCTAACATCACTATTGGTTATGATGCTTATGGCTGTTATCGCAGGCGCAAACAATATTTTAGCAATAAACGACTATATTCAGGAAAAGCAGTATCTATTTCGTGAGTTGTTAGGTTTGAACAGAATACCTCAATACAATACCTTGTGGTGGTTGATAACTCGGATGAACCCAGAAAAATTTGCCTCATCATTTTATAAATGGGTTGAGGATGTTCGAGTAAAAAATATTCCTGATAAAATTATACATGTTGACGGAAAGTGTTTGCGTGGAGCGCTTAACAATAAAGGCAACCAAAACATTCACATTGTGCACGCATGGTCCAGCAAGGAAAGCCTGTTAATAGGTCAGTTAAAAACGGACGAAAAGTCAAATGAAATCACAGCCATTCCGGAGTTGCTAGATTTAATAGATATAGAAGGAGCCATAATTACGATTGATGCTGCAGGATGCCAAAAAAATGTAGTAGATAAAATTTGCAACAAAGGGGCTCACTATGTATTGGCAGTTAAAGGAAACCAGCCAACGCTGCATAACGAAATAATTGATTTATTTGAAACAGCCCATGATCAAAAATTTTATTATGTTCCGAATAGCGATTTATTTGAGAGCGTTGAAAAAGGACATGGACGCATTGAAAAAAGGAGTATAGCAATTTGTAGCGATACTTCAGGGCCACTAGACGATATGAAGAAAGTTTGGAAAGGTCTTGAAACCTTCATTGAAGTAACGACAGAAAGGACTTTGCATGATAAAACATCTATAGAAAAAAGGTATTATATTTCGGATTTGATTCTTAGTGCTAAGGAATTTGGTGAGATTATAAGGACCCATTGGAGTGTAGAAAATAATTTGCATTGGAAGTTGGATGTCATATTTAAGGAAGATGAATCAAGAGCTAATATATTGCACGCGGCTGAAAACTTAGCGACATTAAGAAGAATGGCTTTAGATGTTTTCAATTATGAAACTGAACTAAAGATGGGAACTACACAAAAGAGGAGAAGAGCTGGCTGGGGCGATACAACATTGATAAAATTATTGGATAACTTTTTTGTAAAGAAATTTTAATCAAAAGCCCCTGTGCTATACCATAGTTTATAAGATTCGAGGCAAGCAATTGAGATGAAAAAGTCAAACTACTTAAGGCAAAACGAAAACGATTGTTATCATTTTTATCTGATTTGAAGGGCGATTGTAACAGATGGCAAAAGCTTTTTGCAAAAAGAGAGTTATATAAGACCGCATCAAAGAATGGGGCGGAAAGAAAAATCCACGCTAAACAAAAATTAGGCCCTAATCTGTTTCCTAAGCGGTTAAAAGAAGGAGGATGATAAACAAAACCCCCTCCGGATTTGTTTTTGGCATAAATCGTTTTAATGATTAAGTTTAAGCTCTTGCAATTAAATGTTTTTTCAAAAGATTTAAATGAAGTATAAAGATGAATTTGCGGTTGATTTGGAGTCCCAATCAGTTTGGTTGCTGTAAAGTGCACAAATTCATGTGGAAATATAGCAGCACCGGACATGATGAATAGACGGCTTGCTGCGATACCTCCCATTACTGGCAACAAAAAATTTTTTGTAACTGGAGTCGCATTTGGAAAAGCAGCTTCACAATAATTGTTGAACTGACTTAATTTAGAACTTGAGTCAATATTATTCATTTTTCGGTAGTCCTCAACATGTAATGTTTTGCTATATTTTTTTTCGAATCAGCAAAGCTGATTCGATTTGGAGTGCGGTGACCTGTCACCGCTTTGTCTTCAAATCGCCCTGGCGATTTGCAAAGTGTTGAATAAAAAACTGCAAATCGCCAGGGCGATTTGAGCAAAAAGCGGTGACAGGTCACCGCACTCCAAATCGAATCGACAAAGTCGATTCGAAAAAAAAATATAGTCAAACATTACATGTTTAGGACTACCCATTTTTCATTTATCCTTTAATGGTTTAGGGATGCAATATATCAATTGCTCAAATTGATGTCAAGAGGAGTTATTTATTAAAGCTTATTTCTTGCTCAAAACACATGAGAGATGATAGTCTTTTTAGCAAAACCCGTTTTGGAGACAAGTTATGATATCGCTGCTGGCTGAATGGAAAGCAAAATCTGAAGAATTAGTGCCGAATATTTTTATGCCCTTAAATAAAGGGCATTCTACTTTCAATAGAGACGTGAAAGTTTTGTTTGAGAAGATAGGCACTAATCCGATTGGTCAGCGCCTGCTTGAAAAAATCCGTTTATGCTCCTCTCATATTTACATTATTTTTGGAGATGAAGATAAAGCCTATTGCTTTCAAAAATGCAAAGATGTCGTTGTAACGTGTTCTTTAAAAGATCTTGACTGTTATTCGACTACTGGAGAGCCAATACCGCTCCCTAAGCATGTTGTGCTATTTCATGAATTAACACATGCTTATCACAACATCTCAGGAAAGCGCGCGATAAGCCATATTTGCGATCCGTTGGTTTGGGAAAATGATGAAGAGTATAAAACTGTTGCAGGGTTTTCTTCAAGGAAGAATAAAACAACACCCAAGATTACAGAAAATGCTTTTCGGAAAGCTGAAGGCCTGCCTGCACGATTTGGAAGTATCAGTCCTTCATCTCCTGGCTCCATGCATAAATTTGAACTTGCAAGACTAAAGTTACTTGGAAGTATTCATGAACAGAACTTAAAAGGCTTATCTGAAAATGAAAGCCCTCCTCCTGTTGCTCTTTGTTCAATCAAAGATTTAGGCGTAGACAATCTTTGTGCAGTTCGTCTTTCTGTTGAAGGAGTAGATCTCAGTTTGACACCAAAAGAAAACATGACCGCGAATTTTTATTGGGTGGATCCAAATAAGACTATGAATGGTATCATGGGTGATGTATGTTACTTCTCTCCCGATTTGACGCAAGTAGAATTAATAAATACATTAGTTACTAGTTTTTTTCACTTGCAAAATGTTGAGCATGACAAAATAAAATCTTTATTATTTATGCGCATCAGTGGGCAAGAACATGAAATCATGAATGAGTGCTTTGCTGCTGGAAAAGATGCAAAATAGCAGACCCATTTTGTTTATTGCCTAAAATTTAGTAAAAAACATAAAATCTGTTCCAAACACCAACAAAGGATGTTTTTTATGATGCCACTAAAATATGCAAATCCTGCTCTTATTTTTTTAAGAGGAACAACTCTCTTTAAAACAAGACGCATGACATCAATTCGCAATGATCTGCTTGATGATATAGAAAACATCCAAACGGTATTAAAAAGAATTTCTAAAGCAGATTCATTCAAAGGATTGCTTGTGGATTTTACATTATTGCCCTCTCATGAAATGTTTAAAGAGTCTCATGTTTTTAAAAAGATCCTCCACAAATACATTGAAACTGAAAAAGAAAAAGGCGTTCATGTGCTTGGATTAAAAGTGCCGGCAAATAATGGAGAGATTATGAAAATCGCAATTGATTGCGGGTTTCGTCATCATCATGCCAACGCTGACTATTCTTTACTCAACTTATGCTTAAAAGGCCATCAGGTAGGTGAGTGCAGTTTTCCTCCGTTTAAAACAGCATCAGCTGGTGTTACAGCGGTTGTTTTTGATTTTGCTTTAAAAAATGTGCTTGTTGTTCATGAGAAAACAGGAATTACTAAAGCAAAACCGCCAACAGGTGGCATAGATTATGGAGTCAACCAAGATACTCCTTTAAATGCTGTGATAAGAGAATTAAAGGAAGAAGTCAATATTGACGTTAAAGCAGAGGACGCAGTCTTTGTCGGCACTGGATGGTCAAACAACTATCGTCAAAATAACCCCGACATTTCTTATATTTTCGCGTTTCGATTAAAAGAAATGCAAAACTTATCTCTTCAGGAAAATGAAATTGAAAAAGCGGGCTGGATCTCTCTTAAAGAGTTCGCAGTGATAAGAGATAAGGAGTGCGAAAAGCCATGGCTTTTAAGAAATGTTGTTTTTGTTGCCCTAAAAGCCCTTAAAAGTCAAAAGGATCTCTGGAAGCCGCGGACACTATACTTAACAACAGGAAAGCCCGTAGAGTTTTATAGTGCCCACCTACCCAAAACCATTACGAAAATGATGAATGGAAAAAAACATCACTCAATCGACTTTGAATAGAACATCAATTTAAGGTGTGCCGGCCTTTCAGGCCTCAATTGTTTAATTCGACTATACCCAGGCCTTACGGCCTGGGCTAGAATATGCTGGCCCTTCGCTCGGGATTCGCGCATTTATTTTTTTAATTTTCTAGCCCTCATTTGGAATTTGCCATTTTTTAAGCTTTTCATAGATATTGTCTGATAAGCCTAACAGATCTAGGATCTTAAGGCACAGTTCAGGCAAAGGACTTATTATATTTTTCCAAATTCCATCAATTTTTATGCTGCTAAAATTTATCCCACATCTGCTAAAATAGCTTAAAACACTTATTGTTGTCGGAGTGGGTGTTTTACGTTTGGGTTGACCTGCCGTTAGTCCCATTATTTCTTCATTATTTTTTTTCAACGCTATTATCAGTTCTAGCGACATTATCTTCTGAAAATACACTCCCAACCCTAAAAATCGTATTAGTCCTTTTATTTGATCATCTCTTCGCACAAATAATGGTCTAATTCCTACTGGATCTGCCTTAAGCAAATGAAAGCCTGATTCAATTACATGTTGCGTTTTTCGATAATAAGAATATGCATTCGAAAAACTCAACAAATTGCTCGGTATATTAGTTACAAAGGGTCTCCAACCTAATTTATTTAAATATTCTTCTTTTTTTTCTTCTGAAATTGTGGTTTTTTTAACACGCATTTTATATCTTTTAATATCATAACTTCCCTCTCTTTTTTTTTCGTTTCTGCGGATCTCTGTTCGTTTATACGTCTTAATGACTTCTTCGATTTCATATTCTATTTCAAAAAATTCCTTCGAAATTTTTGATTTACTAAATTTATCTTCTATTAAGGCATCCAGGAGGTTTTTTGCTTCATCTAAATCTTTACAAAGTTTACTTGTTAATTTAGATATTTCATCTTTTGTTTTTTTTAGAGCTTTATCAAACCTCTTCTTTTCGCCCTCAAAATATCCTAACGATTTTACAATAAGTACCCTCTCATTCCATTGAAGAGTTCCCGTAGAGTCTTGTTCTGTGCGTTCAAATTCATAACCATAAGCTATGATTTCTTCGTTATGGATAATATTAATAATTTGTTTCGATCCATCTATAGCTTTGCTTACCCATTCTTCCTTAAAAACATTTTTAGTCTTACTGTTAGAAAGTTCTAATGGGCATATATAAAATTCCTTATTAGAAACAATGTTTTTTCGAATTTTACTTAAAGACATTTTGCTGTCACCACAATATAAAAAACCTTCTGTATGAAAAATATTCCTCATTCTATTCAAAATTGGTTCGTACATGCTTTCATCATTTACATTTCCAGAATCAATATCACTTATTATTGGGCAGCCACTCAACCCTTCTACACAGCTCATAAGTTTTACCTGTGCTAAATCGGGGCGATGATCTTTAGAGTATCCGTATCGCATAAGACCTTCTTGCGAAACTTCATGATAGCCTGTTACAGAAGTACCATCTAATTTAAAAGCAGCTTTGACTATGTTAATAGCATTTTTTTCAAAATAGGGTTCAAGAACATGCTCCATGGGTAGTAATGCAAGGGTAGTTTTAGCTAAATCCCTCTCTAAAGCCTGCCAACAATCGTCAATTGAGCACCTAAATATTAATCTGGTAAGTCTATCATCGGTAAAATTGTTTACATCGACTCGTTTTCCAATACAAGCACTTAAAATTATTTGATGTTGTGAAACCCAATCAGCTACATGTGCCTTTCTGTGGTCTCCTTGAGATAACATATAGGCTAACCAGATAACTGCTACCTCACCATTAGAAAGAGTGTTCTGATTACCATGATTTTTGAGATGCTCATCAATCGATGTAACCAACTTATTTTTAATAAGATAAGATATAATTAAAGGAATGTCATCAATACGCTCATTTATAATTTCCACAAATACTCCAAATTTAAAAAACTGAAGCAAAGGTATATCAGAAGGAAATGTATTGGGCTAGAAAATTAAAAAAATAAATGCGCGAATCCCGAGCGAAGGGCCGATATATAATAGCCCAGGCCGTGAGGCCTGGGTATGAACGAATTAAAAAATTGAGGCCCGAAAGGCCGGCATCTTAGGTTAATGTGTGGGCTTTAGCCATCATCAAGCAGATTATTCTTTAAAATAGTGTGCAGCAGTCACAATAGGGTTTTCGCACATCTTCTTCTTCCATCTTCCGAAACATGGAATGGATATCTCCAAAATAGCGGTTGAAAAGAGAACAACTATGAAGTGCTCCTCCTCGTGTTCGCCAATGTGTTTGATATTCTTCGTCAGTTAAATTATTCACATGTACAAGGAGTATGAAGAGGACCGTGGCTGCTCCTTCACGTTTAATCCATTTCGATTCACCATAAGGCCGATGTCTATACCAATCAATATACTCTTCTTTTTCATTATCCATGATCGTATCGTTAGCAATCAGTTTCTTGAGTAATTTTATTTGCCATTGCTCTATTTGATATTCACCTGTTACTATTTTTTCATTTCTGATTTGAGCTTCATAGCCATCTTGATCAAAATGAGGCTTCCCATCAATACGAGAGGAGTACTTTGAAGCATCTTTATGCCATCTTGTGAGTCGATCAATTTCACTTTCATTTTGCCGAGCTACAATTTCTTGTTTCCTTTTTTCAGCTGTTAACAGTTGGGCACAGTTCTTAAGAGATTGCATAGCCGTTTCAGTAATAGTGATTTGAGCAATAGTTATACCTGCAGACGTTCCAATCATTTTTATCTGTCTTTCATTCCAGTTCGCTAACAAATTTTGATTTTTGATTACATGCTCGCGTTCCCAATAGAACTTATAGAGTTTAGATTTTTCATGATAATTGGCAGAATCTTCAACGACTAAAATTACAGGGGAGTTGCTGTCAATGATTTGAATTGCTATATTGCATTTATCAGCAGCAATTGGATAAGAGGCTGCATAGTTGATTTGCCTTTGGAGAGAGTTATCATTTATATTTGTATAAATAAATGCTTTGAGCCCTCCTATAACATCTTTTGCTATTTCTTTATCATCTTCAACGCGAGTTACCGATGAGTATATAGTTTTGTAAGATTGAATAGTTGTTTCATTTAAATAGGCGGACGCTTCCATAAAATATTCCTTCATTTAAAAGATGAGATACTGAATTTAAAAATATCGCAACATGCGGTAATTTTTTTAAAATCCTCTCT
>Ga0206938_1184_pt1 | contig 14371 bp, 13 predicted proteins | sample Alteio_BWOrgHeat_12_FD_152918 | JGI IMG/M metagenome (GOLD analysis project Ga0206938, IMG submission 152918) | Enriched cells from forest soil in Barre Woods Harvard Forest LTER site, Petersham, Massachusetts, United States -... | ecosystem: Environmental > Terrestrial > Soil > Temperate forest >... | reverse complement strand
GGGACTTTCTAAGCTATCCCAAATATCAACAGGCCCTACATAAACCTTAAGATCTATCAGAATCCACCCACTACTTCAAAAGATGTTATGCCCTAGGAGAGATGGAGCAGAAGGTGTGCTCGCACCAAATCCATCTAGTTGGCTGGACAAACCTAATTTTGTAAGATTGCGTGCAACTTCGCAGCAGTCTTTTCTTGATTCTAAAAATTCAACAAATTCGCTAACTTCTCCCGGCGTGATATTCTGCAACTTCATTCTCACATTCCAGTAGCGCTGAGAACTTGAAAAAAGACATCCCCATGTATAAGACTCAAAATTAGTATCTTGAGAAAGATTAGGCAACCCACGGCGATCTCTAGCATAAGCAAGACATTCTTTAAAATCCTTTATCCTATCCTCTACATCTTTTTTTCTAGAGGGAGTTATATTCCATTCAGCATTCCTCTTAACTAAATAATCATATGCATCCATCAATTTCATTCTTCCATTTTCCTGCCAATTATGTAAATTGGCATTATAATTAGGATTCTGCTTTAAAAGTCCCTTTAACTTACCCAAACATTCAACTTTAGCAATTTGATAAAGATCTTTTAGATCAAAGGCAGAAATAATATGATTGACCATCTCAATGGATCCATAACGATATGCATAATGCAAAGCTGTCCATCCCTGCTTCGTTTTAGCTTTAACAATTTCTTGCCTGCGCTTCTCACTCAATTTACCTAAAAAAACAGACACTGCTTTCTCTTCTCCGAAACTACATGCATAATGCAAAGGGTTCTCCCCATTGTTATTTTTCATCATAGCAAGCTGATTTATCAATTTTTCTGAAGCAGGCTGCCCCTCTTTCTGTTGTTCCCCCGGCTCTCCTCCCTCTCCACTCTTTTCCTCTGTCGTTAATAATGCAATTGCTGATTCAATGTAAGTCGTTTGTTTTCCTATGTATCTAAAAATACTATGCAATACATTTTCTCTTGCATTATCTTCTTGCTTTAATAACTCCTCCTTCAAGAAACCTTTTTCCTTTGCCAATCGCAACACTGGTTCAAATTTATATGGAAAACCACCTTTCAAAATTTCTTGCAAAACATTGCTTCCTGTTTTTTCATTTTTCCAAAATATAGCTTCCTGCACTGCGTCATCACCAAAAATGTCGAATAAGGCCTGAAGTAGAATATTGGGCTCTAAGAGCAAACAGGTAAGAAGTGCTCTACCCTGTTTATCAGCGCTTTTTAAAATATGTTTTTTTTGATCGTCGCTCATAGGTTTAATACAGGGCAGAATACGGCTATAGAGATCATCTGTTATTGGGTTTGTGTTCTGATTTATCGCCTTTTTATGTAAAGTCCTGTTTTCATACAAACAATGCAGAGGAGTAGAGCCAGAATTATCTCGAGCAATCAGCAGTTTATATAAATAATCTTTTCCTTCATTGTTTTTAGGTGACAAGCAATTAAGCACTGCTTCAACAAAGCCTACCAACGCCGCTCCTTCTCTTTTTATTATTTTTTCATCTGTTATTGTTTTAATTTCGTTTGAATTGCTAACCTTATAGGCGCACTTATAATATAGCCTTGGAGGAGGTATGGACGTGAACCTAGGTTGTGCAAAAAAATGCTCGTTATCTTCCGAAATCGTAAAAGTATATTGCGAGCGTTCTGGAGATAATAGCAAATTTTCTGACAACAGGCTGTGCAAGCCATTACCTCCCAATATAAAATTCATTTTGTACTGAAGGGATTTTTGTTGAATCTGATCATTAAAATCTTGCATTAATTGAGCAAGGGGTCTCCTAAACCATATTCGTGCTAAGCTTGTGTTGTTGGTATTAGCCGTTAAAGGCCACACCACTGGCCAGAATTCTTTTGGCTTAAGCATTTCTGCTAAATTATTAAATGGCATAAGCACACACCCCCATTATTTTTACCTCGAATTTTATTGTTATCCTAGCAAAAAAATCTTAACAAATTATTATAGGATTTTTCTGTTAATGGATTAAAATCCATCTCTTGGGCGCTTATGACAGGTAAAATTTTAAATTTTAAAATTAAAAATTGAGTGTGACTGTAATCGTATCTGTGTAGACACCACTCGGAATGACCTGTTGTTTTGGTACGATGCCATATGCGGTATAAGTCTGTACAATGCCGCTCCCTGTACCGGCTTCGGTAGAGCCCGTTGTACCATCACCCCATAATGTCGTATGACTTGAATCTTGATAAATATTGTAATTGATTGTGTTAGAACCCGTTGTCATTTTGCGTTGTGAAATATTACCACCACTTGTCGTGCCTCCATTCAAAGCAATTGTATAAGGGTCACTCAGCGTACAGGTGACTGATAATGTATTACTACTTGTTGTATCAACACTCGACGTGGGATCATAATTGCCAAACGCAAGGTTGGTTGCAGATACAATGCACTGATTAATCACGGTTGCGCTCACACCGAATGTGGTGGTGGTTGTTCCTGCTAAACTAGACGATGCGTATAAACAACAAACTGAGATTACGAATAAGTTAATCTTCTGCATTATCATCATCCCTGTGTAATAAACTTCCTTTTATTACCTTTATTTTATCATTTTTATTACCCGCAAGAATAAAAAGTACAAATTTCAGCATAATTTTTAAAAAAGCGCCTATACTTAAAGATATATGTGTATAAATAATATGCAAAACGGGGAGTTATGAGCGCTTACTTCAAAAATTTACTCGTACTATTACTATTTTTTATTCCAATAAAACTTCTGGCTGGAACAGCGATGACATCCTTTCAAGTCAGCATCCATGTTATTAATCCTTGTAAAATCGGAATACGAAATGGGCATAAATTCCTTTATGATTGCCCACCCAAACCTGGAACATCTTCAAATAATGATAATAATCAAATAGTTAATAATTAACTGTCACAGTCACGCTATCTGCATACCCTCCTACAGCCACATTTTGCTGTGCGGGTATTTTTGCATACACCGTTTGACTCGCCGAACACGTATTCAAAATAACAAGACATGTCCCTGATTGTATCGATGTGCCAGAAGTCCCATCACCCCAAACTGTTGTGTGAGCTGTATCCGTATATAAGTTGTAATTCAATCGATTAGCACTATTTGCCATTTGACGTGCAGAAAAACTACCATACGATCCCTGATTTAAGCTAATTTGATACAAATCAGCTTCCACAAGCCCGGAACAAGAGAGATTAATCGTACCTGTTGTATCAACTTCTGTTAATGAAAAAGGATTATAATTTCCAAAATTGACTGACTGAGAAATGGATACGGTACAACTGGCCCAACTGAAATTGACAGTCATAATAAAAAAAACAAAAAAAAATCCTAGTTTATTTGCAGACATAAGTGCCCAAATTCGGTATGGGTTCTGCTGTTATTTTATAAGTTAAATCAAACGCACAATGTGTATTTCCCCATTCTGCGCGTAAATGATTCTTCTCTTGCAGACCGCTTAAATAAGTTACTCCATTTTCACCGACAGGGAAATCTTTTTCATTACCCGAGATCTTAACAACAGCACCTGCAGGTAAAGGTTGCCCTGTCGGTAAAACTAACTCAGCCATGCCATCTGCAGCAGGATAAATTGGAAAATGAATGACAACGCCACTGCGATAATAGGGAATAATATCCAATTCAGTTTTTTCAATGGTCGCATTCAATGGTAAATCCGTCGGTTTAATACTAACAACATTTTTATTATAGGGAAGTAATGCGGGTACAAATACATTCCCTGAATCGTTTGTTTTACCAATAATTTGATTATTTAAATAAACATTCACATTTTGATAACCTGGCAAACTAACGGCACCAAAACTATTTGTTAATGATCGTGAAAAATAAACATGCTTTTCTAACAAGGAAACGGCGCCACTAGCATCCCATTGAAATCCCGTTTGTGCTGCTTGACGAGCAGCAGTAGCATAATAATTTCCAACATTACTTTGCGCACTTAATGTATTGAGATAATTTAACTGTGAGCCTTGCGCAATATTAAAGTTATAACCATAACCCGTATCTGTCGGTAAGCTACGCTGTAGTTGAAATTGTGCCTGGCTCGCCTGAGTTTGCGCAACCGCTCCCGAACTGAGTGTGGTTCGATCATCTAATGCATGAGTCAATGTTAAGAAAATCGATTTATTCACTGCCCCACCAATATTACTTAATCCCGTCACGTTAAGCGCCCAATTATGTGAAATAATTTTATTTGCAGTGAATGTTAAAAATCGTGTACTGGGTTGGCCACGATTAATTTGTTGAGTGAATCCGATGTTATACGTGACATCTCTCACAGGAATGCCGATAAACCATTGACTCTGTACGCTTGGCATAAAAGTACCTGGCTGCAGACCCAGTCGGACAAATTTTCGAGATGTCACTTGTAAATTCATACCATAGGTCATTTGTATGGCACTTAAATGCTGAATACTCAGCAGACCCAATACGCCCATCCCTGCCGCGTGACTCACCGCAGCAGAGACATTCAGTAAATACGTATTCTTAATTAATACTGTTTCACCCTGCCCAATAGTTTGTAACTGCCTAGATAACTCCGTTCGCCACTCATGGGTGTAGGTGTCACTGATGCCAAAACGTTGCGTCGTTGAAAAAAATAATTGACTATAATCATTACTTTCAATACCAAAATTATTCCGTAAATAGCCTATTTCGTATGAATGACTTGTTAAGTTTGGCTTGAGTAATGCATTACTTCCATAAGAAGGTAAATTAATAATTTGTTGTCTTCCAAGAATATCTGTCACAACAACATTGACACTACCTTCCCCCGTAATCGTAGGAATATTTGTAATACTAAATGGACCCGAAGGAATATTTGACTTTGCAACCAATGCATTATTTACATATAAATCCACTGAGGAGGGTATTGTTGCAACGCCACGCATTTCCGGTAAAGGAAACGGAATAAAATTAGGTTGCGTAGAAAAATTGGTTCCCCACTGCAATCCACCATAACCCACCGATTGCCCCCACATACCTGGATTAGTAAATGCATCGCCTAACCGTAGCGTTTGCATGGTATCAGGCATATCTTTTGTCCAGGTCGTGGAAAGACGAATTTTTTTGTGTACACTACCCGCAATTTGAGCTAATTCAGTATTTGTTAACACACCATATTGGTTAAAGATCCCCGCTTCTAATAAAGCATTTAATTGTTGATAACCCTGCGTACTTTGATCATTAAAATCATAATTTAAAAATCCGCCTAACCTCGATACCTGCGGCGTTAGTTTAAAAAATTGATAGCCTTCAATATGATTGCTAATAAATAAAGAAGGCGGCGCCTCAATCGCAATATTCAGGTTTTGATGATTCACTTGATATTTTATATTTTTCAGCGCTGAAAAAGGATAAAATGTATGCTGTTTATAAACAAGCGATTTAGCTTGCGGTAATTTCAAGTGCATACTTTTTATTTCATCTTGCTCAATCCATAATTGCCCATCAGAGGTTTCTATAAATAAAACAATACGATTTAAATCTGTTCCATTTAATTTGACCGCTAATAAAAGCTCTTTTTTAATAACAGCTGCATATCCTGATATGACAAATACACATAGGCCAAAAAAAAATATCTTTTTTTTCTTACACTTTAACCTGAGAGTGTAAGGACCCCCAATCAGATTTAGTTTCCACATTCACGTATTCATCCAATCTCGTTTTTAATGGGAAAATGAAATGTTTTACTTGTTTAGGTAATAAATACATAAATACATTCTGTGAAATCAGTATGGCTTTATTTTTCGCATTCCTAACGTCAAGATAAACCAGTTGGCAATGATAATGACTGATATTTGTGATACTCACATCAAGCATTCGATTTTTAACAGTGACCTTCCATTGCAATTTTTTATCAGATACCGCATTGGGTTCAATAAAAATAGGAATTCCTACTCTTAAATTAAAACTAATACCCGTATTTTCATTTTGGTAATGAGGGACTTCTTGAATATAAAGTCGATAAGCATCTTCATCATCGAATTTTTCTTTAGAACGCAACGCGACACGGACTAATTGTGATTCACCGGGTGAAATTGTAAGAATAGGGGGTGAAATAATAATTTTGTTCGTGCTTGAATAATAATCTTTACCGAATGTTTGTTCCCAATGTTTGCTTTCTAACTGTAAATAAACCTTATCATGCGATTTATTTGTTAAATACAGTGTTCCAATTGGATTTTTGTTATCGAGATAAATACGTATTGGAGAAACTTCTAACGCATTTGCATATCCACTCGATGGAATGGCTAAAGCCAATACAAAAAGCATTCTTATCATTCTGATCATTTTTTTCATGTTAGTAATTCACCGAAACTGTGATAGTGTCAGAAAATGCGCCCGCAGGTACAACCTGATTAGAGGGAATGCGGCCATATACTGTGTATGTTTGCAAGAAACCTGTCCCAGACGTTGACACACTACCACCCGTCACACCATCTCCCCAGATCGTCGTTCGCGCAGACGTCGTATAAAGATTATAGTTTAACGTCCGAGTGCCATTCGTCATCAATCGTTGGGAGACACTCCCTCCAGAGGTCGTTCCGCTATTGAGCGTAATGGTATAGGCATCATTCAATGTACAACGCACTGAAATCGAATTAGTCGAATCCGTGGGAGAATGACTTGTAGGATCGTAATTGCCAAACGACAAACTTGTCGCTGTCAGGGTGTCGCATATATTAATAACCGTTGCAGCAACAGGAAGTGCCGTGGTTGTCGTAGCCGCTAATGCAGATATACAATGCATTGCAGCGCCTAACAAAATCCATTTTGCAAAATATTTCATCATTTTTTATTGTTTTTTAAATTATTAAATTCCAAAAAACTAACAAACAGCCACACTTTCAGGTTCATAGACAGGGAAAGCTTGGCAGAGCGCTAAGACTTCTTTGCATATTTTTTTATTGATCGATTCATCTTGCATATTATCCAAAATATCACACACCCAATGCGCAAGCTGCTCAGATTCTTTTTCTTTAAAACCTCGCGTTGTGATGGCCGGTGTGCCTAATCGCAGCCCACTGGTTACAAAAGGCGATTGCGGATCATTGGGCACGGCATTTTTATTCACTGTCATATGCGCTTTACCTAATGCAGCTTCTGCATCTTTGCCCGTTATATTTTTATCAATTAAATCAATTAAAAATAAATGATTATCTGTGCCATTGCTAATAATTTTATAACCCCGCGCCATGATAACATCTGCCATTTTACGCGCATTTTTTATAACTTGTTGTTGATACACTTTAAAGTCAGGCTGTAATGCTTCTGCAAACGCCACGGCTTTGGCTGCAATGACATGCATTAACGGTCCACCTTGGCCCCCTGGAAAAACAGCTGAATTTAATTTTTTTTCTAATTCAGGATTGGATTTTGCTAAAATTAACCCCCCTCGAGGCCCACGCAACGTCTTATGTGTAGTGGAGGTCGTTACATCGGCAATATTAACAGGCGAAGGATAAAGCCCGGCTGCAATTAAACCTGCTACATGGGCAATATCCGCAAAGAGATAAGCACCCACGTTATCCGCAATTTCACGCAAGCGCTGCCAATCGACCACTCTTGAATACGCAGAAAACCCAGACACCAAGACTTTAGGCTTATGCTGGCGTGCTAATTGTTCAACTTCATTATAATCAATCAAGCCTGTTTTTGTTTCTAACCCATACGAAAAGAAACGATACATCTTTCCAGAAAAGTTCACTGGCGAACCATGGGTCAAATGCCCTCCTACATTTAAGCCCATCCCCAATGCCACATCACCTGGCTGCATTAAGGCTGCATACGCTGCAGAGTTGGCTTGAGAGCCAGAATGAGGTTGGACATTGGCGTACGCTGCTCCAAAAAGTTGTTTCGCGCGCTCAATGGCTAATTGTTCAGCGACATCGACATATTCACAACCTCCGTAGTAACGCTTGCCTGGGTAACCTTCAGCATATTTATTCGTCAGCACAGAACCTTGCGCTGCCAATACTTGCGGGCTGGTATAATTTTCAGAAGCAATTAATTCAATATGGTCTTCTTGCCGTTGCTCTTCTTGTTTAATTGCCGCATGCAAAGCAGGATCAAAATCATGCAGGGATATCGTTTTAAACATAGCCTTATCCTTTTAAATGAGAGTGTTCTAAAATTCCTCGCGCTTGCTGTTCGCGATAATTTTTTAATGCATCGGTATAGGGGGGATATTTAAGACTTAAAATGCTCGCTGCAAATAAAGCGGCATTTATCGCGCCTGGCTTTCCAATAGCCATCGTTGCCACAGGGATGCCGCCTGGCATTTGGACAATCGATAATAAAGAATCCATGCCATTTAATGCTTGGGACGGCATGGGTACGCCAATCACGGGTAGTAATGTTTTAGCAGCAATAACACCGGGTAAATGAGCTGCCCCGCCTGCACCGGCAATAATGACTTCAATCCCACGTTCTGTCGCACTTTCGACATAATTAAATAAAGCATCCGGAGTACGATGGGCGGATAAGACCTTGGCTTCACAAGGAATCGTTAAACTATCTAATAACAGGGCGGCTTGCTCCATGATTGGCCAATCGGATTTAGAACCCATTAAAATGCTGACTAATGCTTTTGTCACGATTTATACTCCCCTTATTGATTACTTTAGCTAATGTTTAAAACAACGAATACCTGTAAATACCATGGCAATGCCATGCTCATTACATGCTGCAATCACTTCATTATCTTTGATCGAGCCTCCCGGCTGAATCACTGCACGAATGCCTGTATCGGCAATCCGGTCAATACTATCACGAAATGGAAAAAATGCATCTGAAGCTAATAGACTTCCCTTAATATTATCGCCTGCTTTACGTACAGCAATGTCCACCGCATCTACCCGTGATACCTGCCCCGCTCCCACCCCAACAGTGGTATTTTCTTTGGTCAACAATATTGCGTTGGATTTAATGTGTTTTAACACTTGCCATGCAAACAGCATACCTTCCATTTCGCTAGGCGTTGGCTCTTTAGTCGTCACGATGTTCAAATTTTCTTTCGTCAGGATACGTGTATCTTTTTCTTGAATTAAGAATCCCCCTTCGACGGACTTGTATTCATAAAAAGTTTTAAATGCAAAGACATCCGCTTCTAGAACCCGTAAATTAGGCTTAGTGGCTAATTGTTTTAACGCTTCCGTCGAATAGGCCGGCGCAATCACAACTTCGGTAAAAACGTGGGTAATGGCTGCTGCCGTTTCTTCCGTACAAGGTTGATTTAAAGCCACTACGCCACCAAATGCGGACAGAGAATCGGCTTGAAAAGCGCGGGAAAAAGCCTGTGTGATTGTCTTTGCAACAGCCACTCCACAAGGGTTAGCATGCTTAACAATCACACACGCCGGCTGAGAAAATGCTCGCACACACGCCACCGCAGCATCGGCATCAGCAATGTTATTATAAGATAAAGGTTTGCCTTGTAACTGTTTCGCCGCCAAAATACCCGTCGCCTCATCCATTAAGCGATAAACACTGGCAGCCTGATGAGGATTTTCGCCATAGCGTAATTCTGCTTGTTTTTTCTACGGTTAAATTAATTTGCGCCGGAAAAGGCGCTGGTTCTAAATAATTTGCGATACGCGCATCATATTGTGCCGTATGAGCAAACGCTTTCGTGGCTAATTGTTTACGGAGAGCAAAACTTAAGGTTTGTTGGGATTGTAATTCTCCCAGCACAGATGCGTAATCCTTTGAATCTACCACCACCCCTACCCACCCCATATTTTTAGCAGCAGATCGAATCATCGTTGGGCCGCCAATATCAATATTTTCGACCGCCTCATCAAATGTGACATCCGGTTTTTTAATCGTCGCTGCAAAAGGATAAAGATTAACGATCACTAAATCGATCCACGCAATGTCATGTACTGCAGCAATATCGGCATGATGATCGCGCTGCCCCAAAATACCGCCATGAATTTTAGGATGCAATGTCTTGACACGACCATCCATCATTTCCGGAAAATCCGTGAGATCCACGACATCACGCACCGGCAATTGGGCTTTACGTAATAATTCGCTGGTCCCACCCGTAGAAATAATTTCGATATTTAATTTAACTAATGCACTGGCAAATTCAATAATACCCGTTTTGTCAGATACAGAAATTAAGGCACGTTTTACCGGTGTATTATTTTGATTCATAACTTCTCCAGTTTTGGATCACTTCAATCAGCGCTTCGCCTTCTAGGGTTTGCACTCTTTTTTTTACGCTTTCTACCGTATCTGTTGGTAAAATAGGGCACTTTTTTTGAATTAAAATAGGCCCCTCATCGACTTCTTCTGTCACCCGATGTACTGTACAACCCGTTTCTTTTCTACCTGCATCTAATACAGCTTGATGAACATTTTGATCCATCCCGCCCGCAAAATCAGGCAATAAAGAAGGATGAACATTAATAATTTTATTTTGCCATTCATTAACAAAATGGGAAGATAAAATACGCATATAACCAATTAAAACAATGATATCAACTGCATAAGATTTTAATAAAGTAGAAAGTTGATGATCATATTCTTCTTTGTTGGTAAAAAGACGAGGATTGACAAACTGCGTCGCTAACCCATGCGCTTTGGCATGAGTTAAAATCAGTGCATCTGATTTATTGCTAATTACAATGGCAATCTGTGCAGCCAGTTTTTGTTGCTGAATCGCTGCAATCAAAGCCAACATATCTGTTCCCTTCGTCGAACCTAAAATACCTAACCGAATCGCCATGAAAATGCATTCTTCTTTTATAAAAATTGATATTCTTTTTTTCGTAATTCTTTCATTTGTTGAATACGCTGATTAATTAATTCCCGAGTGCCAATATCAGGTCGATGAAAGAGAGAACCTTGGATGCGTTGTATTTCTTCTTCGGCTTGTTGTTCAGCATCCTGAATTGTTTCAGCAATACCCACAACTGCAGCTGTGCGTGAACCGGTTGCATAAAGTATTCCTTGACGGTCATCTACGGCAGCTAAATATAATTGTTCTGGATAGCGAACCTGGGAAATATCAATGGGTTGATTTTTAATGGGTTTATCAGGATAACCTTCAGGTACAGCATATTTACAAACCGTTGCTAACTTAGCAAACGTGACGTGGTTACGTGATAAGCGGCCTGTTACTATGGCTTCACCAATTTCAACTAAATCTGACGTTAAAATGGCTAATACGTTTAATGCTTCTGGATCACCAAAACGGGCATTATATTCAATTAAACGTACCCCTTCTCGCGTGGCAATGAAACTGCCATATAAGATACCTCTATATTGTTCACGGGTATCCGCCGTTAACGCAGTCAACATGGCTTCATTGATGTGGTTAGCTTGTTCAATATCTTTCTCTGTTAAAAAAGGTAGGCGATGATCTGCTGCAGAATAACTTCCCATTCCACCCGTATTAGGTCCCTTATCACCGATAAAGGCTCGCTTGTGATCTTGAACAAGCGGCATGGGAACTAATGTAGTTCCATCACAAAAACAGAGTAAAGAAAATTCTTGGCCAATCAATTTTTCTTCTATCACCAATGATTGTCCCTGGCTAATTAATTCTTGGCAAAATTGATACGCCTCAGCAATAGAATGTAAATGATCGCCTGCTACTTTGACGCCTTTACCGCCCATTAAACCATTGGCTTTAATGACATAGTGGTTTTCGCCTAACTTAATTAAAAACTCTTTTACGCCTTCTAAATCGTCAAAAACTTGATACAGTGGGGAACCCGGAATGCCATGTTTTTTAAATAGCTCACGAGTAAATGCCTTACTGGTTTCAATGCGTGCTAAGTTTTTTTTGGGGCCCACGGTTGGAATATGCGCTTGCCATAGGGCATCTGCTAAGCCTTTTTCTAAAGGCGCTTCAGGGCCAATGATCGCTAAATCAATTTGCCATGCGAGTGCAATATCAACAATGTTGTCTACTAAATTAATATCACCGACTTGATAATTTTCACATACGATTTTAATACCTGGATTGTGACTTGTCGCGTAACAAAATAAAGTCGGTTTTTGTGAAGAGCGCCGAAACGCTTTTGCTAACGCATGCTCACGGGCACCGGATCCGATAATTAAAATATTCATACTTTTTCTTCTCCTCGCGAATGATGACGCGCCTGCCCCAATTGGGCTATTTTTTCTTCAGTAATATCGCCGGTAATATAACATCCATCCATGCACGCCATGCAGAGACGATTAATATGATGTTCGCCACGCCGAGTGACCGCTTCAACTAAATCACCTAATTGTTGATAGAGTAATTTATCAACGCCTAAATATTGCCGGATTTCTTCAACATTTGCATTCGCTGCAATAAGATCCGAGCGCGAGGGTATATCGACACCATAGAAACAAGGATTTTTAATCGGCGGACAAGCTGAAACAAAATAAATTTCCTTAGCACCAAATTCTCGTATCATTTTTACTATTTCTCGAGAAGTGGTACCGCGGACAATACTATCATCTAAAATTAAGACTTTTTTATTATTAATTTCTGTTTTTTGCGGAATTAATTTATAACGTACGCTGCGACTACGTTGTTGACCATCGGGCATAATGAAAGTACGACCAATAAAGGGGTTTTTATATAATCCTTCAGAGTAGCGCACCCCCAGTTCGTGAGCAAAGGATAATGCTGCGGTATTTGAGGTAAACGGAACAGGGATGACAATATCAGGGATAATATCAGGATACGTTTTTTTCCAATAGCGGGCTAAATTTTGCCCCATACGTAAGCGTGAACGATAAACACTGACTTCATTTAAAGTCGCATCAGGACGGGCAAAATACACATATTCGAATATACAAGGACTAAATTCTTTTTGCATAAGCCCTCGCCGATATATTTCTCCCGCACGATTAACATAAATCACTTCCCCCGGTTGGACATCACCGACTGAATTAAATCCCAATGCGTAAAACATTGTTGTTTCAGAAGCAAAAATATACTCTTTTTTCCCATCTGCCTGCACTCGCTCACCCATCACCAAAGGGCGAATACCATGCGGATCACGGAAAGCCACTAATCCTTTACCAATAATTGTACTGACGACAGAATACGATCCACTCACTTGTTGATAAACATGCATAATCGCTTGGCAAAGGCTATTGAAAAAACCTTCGCCTTCATCAGCACGATATCCACCTTCATCTAACCCTTCTGCAAACAAATGCAATAATACTTCTGAGTCGATAGAAGAATTTAAATGTCGGTGTTTTTTTTCGGTAAATTCCTTCGCTAATTCTTTATGATTCACTAAATTTCCATTATGCGCTAATGCGATTCCCCGAGGACTACCAATCCATAGAGGTTGCACATCCGCTATATCATAACTCCCTGCCGTCGGATAGCGGGTATGGCCAATCCCAATATTGCCTTTTAATTGCTCAATATCGGCGGGCTGAAAAATTTCTCTTACCAGCCCTGTCCCTCGTTTAGAATAAAATCGCTCATTGCTGGTCAAAATGCCAGCAGCGTCTTGGCCACGGTGTTGCAAATGGATTAAACTGTCATAAATTTCAGCAGCCACAGGACTCTGGCTGTAAATACCTACGATTCCACACATATATGAAAATACCCTGCTGGGAAAAGCAGGCTATTGTAGCAGATTAGAAGAAAAATATTGTAAGCAAATAAATAATTACTATAAATCAACCCCATTCGGGGTTGTTTATCTTATGTGGGCGGGCTAGGCTAGCAGTGTGATTTATTTAGACAGATCCTTTTTTATTTCGAATACTTGTACTAAGTCCAACAGAAGGCATATTCTCTTTTTCTTTTTTAGAACTTTTAAATAAATTAAAATGGGAAGGAGAAGACTTTTTAACCGGTGACGGATAGTCCTCATTAAAATTAGCAAGTTCTTGTATTGCATTGAACAACGTTTTTTGTTTATATTCTGAATATTACTCAAAATTTTATAAAAACGTTGAGTCATCTCAGATCGTTTTATATTTCTATCAAATAAAGAATGCTTCTTTTCTAGCCTATCGTTGGCGATCTTACAAATTTTCTCTAATTTTATTTCTGCAGTGCTTGCACTCGAAATTACTTTCATCATGTCGCGCACACCATCTGGTAATTTACCAAGCTTGGTTTGCTTTTCCCATACAGGTTTTAACTCCTCTGATAATGCTTTTTCTACTGTTTTTAAAAGTGATTCATTTAGGGCTTGAATATGCTCTTTTTTCGCTTGTGGTATGATCTTTAAAGATTCTATCTCGAGCTCAGAAGACGCCAACTCTGTTTTTATATTATTTATTTCTTTGAAAACCTCTGCAGCATTGAGATCTTTAGAAGAGTGAGGAAGATAATTTAACAATTCATTTTCAGCATTAGATATA
>Ga0206938_1182_pt1 | contig 14395 bp, 13 predicted proteins | sample Alteio_BWOrgHeat_12_FD_152918 | JGI IMG/M metagenome (GOLD analysis project Ga0206938, IMG submission 152918) | Enriched cells from forest soil in Barre Woods Harvard Forest LTER site, Petersham, Massachusetts, United States -... | ecosystem: Environmental > Terrestrial > Soil > Temperate forest >... | reverse complement strand
GTACAAAACCCGTTTGCAAGCAGCGGCGTAGGGTTCTGTGCTAAGGAAGTAACCGTAAACGGCCAGGTAACCACCGACGAGGTGAACTCAAGCGCGTTTGAAATTGATTTTAAAAACCTGAACTTGAAGGTTGGCGATAAAGTTGTTGTTAAGATTGAACACAGCGACGACTGCACACCAAAAGTACTGAACCCTGAAGTACTGAAGCCGAAAAGTACTTTCAATATTACAACCATAATAGTAGACGGTAAAAGCAATACACTTAAATGGTCGGCAAAAGATGAGAGCGGCAAGCTTACATACACTGTTGAACAGTTCCGGTGGAACAAATGGGTGAAGGTTGGCGAGGTAGATGGTATTGGTACCGCCGATGCGCACGATTACGAATTCAAAGTATCTCCTAACTCAGGCAAAAATAAATTCAGGGTAAAACAAGTTGACTATACGGGCCAACCGCGTATGTCGAACCCGGTTGATTATAGTGCATCTGATGTTGCACCGGTGAGTTTTAGCCCTGAGAAAGTAAAAGACCAGATATTCTTTACCAGCGCTACCATGTATGAAATTTACGATGAGTATGGCAATATTGTGAAGCGTGGCTTTGGTAAAGACATTGATGTAAACGACCTTAAAAAGGGTATTTATTACCTGAACTACGATAACAACATGGGGCAGTTCCTGAAGAAGTAATTAGCCCTTAGATAATAAACGAGTGGACCCGGGAAATTTCTCGGGTTTTATTTTTTGGAAAACATGGCCAGGAAAGTTGAGCATATAGGAATAGCAGTTAAAAGCATTGAAGCCGCCAACAAGTTATATGAGCAATTGCTTGGCACCGCACCCTATAAAAATGAAGCCGTAGAATCAGAAGCCGTAATTACTTCATTCTTTAAAGCAGGTGAAACCAAAATAGAACTTTTGGAAGGAACCTCAACTGATAGCCCCATCACGAAGTTTATAGAAAAGAAAGGAGAGGGAATTCACCATATTGCATTTGAGGTTGAGGATATAGAGAAAGAAATGAAGCGCCTGAAACAACAAGGCTTTACGCTATTGAGTGAAGCGCCTAAGCGCGGAGCTGATAATAAGCTTATATGCTTTGTGCATCCTAAAAGCGCTAACGCAGTACTTGTAGAGCTTTGCCAGGAGATTAAAGGCTAGTTCTAATTAAAGAATTCTTCCAGGGAAGTTACATTTGGTGTGAAATGCAGAGTTTGTAAACCGAACTCGCCCGCCCCAACTACATTCTGTATTGAATCATCAATAAAAACTGTATTTGCAGGATTCAGGTCGTTTTCATCGCACACTACCTTGTATATATCGGCATTAGGTTTGCGCATGCCCATACGGCATGAGTAATACTCTTTGTGAAACATTTGCTGCATTATACCTTTCCCATATTCGGCATCCATCATCTCAAGCACAGCAGGCAAATGAATATCGTTAGTATTGCTTAGCAGGTAAAGGGGATAACGCTTCTTTAATTGCTTCATGAATTCAACCTTTTTTGCTGGGAAGCCGATAAGCAGCGCATTCCAGGCTTTATTTACATCATCGTCGGTTAAATGCCCAGGCAATAGTTTCTTCACTTCTGTTCTGAAGTGTGCCGCTGTTATATTGCCCCTTTCAAAATCATCGAAAAACCCTTCCTGCTTTTGCTGAGAGTATAGCTGGTCAAAGTCCTTTGCACCAAGCGCAATGAAGGCCTTTTGTGTTAGGGAATAGTCAATATCAAAAAGCACCCCGCCCAGGTCGAATATTATGGAAGAAACATTTTTAGCAACCTTTTGGTTCATAGTAACACACAAATTTTTAAATTCGCAGCCTCATTTATTCAGGGCCTATAGCTCAGACGGTTAGAGCAGCGGACTCATAATCCGTTGGTCACAGGTTCAAGTCCTGTTGGGCCCACTCTTATAATCAAGCACTTACGAGTTTCGTAGGTGCTTTTTTTATTATAGGTGTACAATAATAGGTGTGCGATATTTCATAGAATCAGGGTACAAAGATAATGAATCAGTATATAATCTGGTCCACTGCTCTAACCGTCTGAGCTATGGAAAATCGTTAACTTTACCAGTATGTTGCAATCATTATGAAATGAAATATACCATACCACTCTTCACTTTAATTGTATTCTCATTAATTTCTTGCAGTCATAAAACAGCCGAACAATATTATAATTTGGCACTGAATGAGAGGAATAGCGAAAAGAAAGTTGATTTGCTGAGCAAAGCAATTGAACTAAATCCCAATTATTTCGATGCAATAAACCACCGTGCATTTATGTATGAAGAGATTACAGTATCCTTGCATGGTACCTGCACCGCTGGTGAGGATAAAGAATACTATAAAAAGAGCCTTATCGATTTTGAATCGGCACTTAAACTCCAACCTAATAGTGGGCAAACATATTGTAGAAGAGGAGTTGTCGAGCATTATATGGGAGATACGATTCAGTCATGTAAAGACTTGAACAAAGCACTTTCATTAGGCTTTGATTGCAAGGACGATATTAAAGAATTCTGTAAGTAATGAGTTCCTTTACTAGCTATAGTATGAAGCCTTTCCTAATCATACTTATATCTTTAGTAATCACCCTTACAGTGATACCATCACTCGCTACTGCACAAATTGACAGTTCGCTTTGCCACAGCACAGTATTGTTTAAAGAAAGTAATTATTACGAACTGATTACTCGAAGGCGTGCTGATACTACTATTAGGTATTATTCTGTTGATATAGATGATAGCATCCAGATGTATGAAGAAGTAACACTTCTTAATGATGATGCACTAGTACAGAAGTTTATTCCCTATAAATTCTTTAAAAGAAGGGATTCATTATTTATAAAGTATTATGAACCAATAGAGAAAAAAGAAATTATTCGGTATCAATACCCGCTCAATTATAGAGATACCCTGAATGGGCAGTCTTGTTATAAAATCTTCATTGATTCTACGGACACCAAAATAAATGATACTGCGTATGCAGTAAAAAGATGGATTAATGAATGTTCTGGAGAGGATAATTACATAACTACCTTTAAAGGGGATACTGTAATAAATTTGTTGAATCATACATTTAAGTGCTATAAGATTGAACAAAATGGAAACGATTTTGGCCTTGGGATATCTAAAAATATAATTCTCATCGAGAAAAATTGCTTAATCCCCATTGAAGAAGTTGAATACGTTTATAGGACACATACCATGCCCCAAATAGGAGGCCCACCAAAAAGAAAGTGGATTCTGGCGAGGACCTTCAAGTTAATCGATATTAAATGGTAAGCTAACATCAAAGAAATAAAGCAATAACATGAGGTTTCTCTTAATCATATTTATATCCTTATTAACAACCCTAGCGGTTTATGGGCAAAGTAGCGTAACTAATAAGCTAGATAGTATAAAACACACTATCAACGGAGGAAAAGTAATGGCCATAATCGATAGTGGCTTTACTAACAAGGCTGAGGCTAAGAACTTAACGGTGAATGGGTTGAAGGAAGGGAAGTGGTTAGAGTATGTTAAATGCGTGTTATTATATCCAAATGAAAGTGATATTACTCATGATACCAATCTTGCCTGTTCTTACAGATTAGTTTTTTATAAATCTGGTAAGCCATGCGGGATAATAAGGACATATTATATGAATGGCAAACTACTGGATGAAAAAACATTCACTAAAGGAAAAGTGAATGGAATAGAAAGAGGGTATTATATAAATGGTGTTTTACAGAGTGAAACACCTTACAATATGGGTATAGAGAATGGCATAAGGAAAACATATTACGAAAATGGTAAAATTGAAAGTGAAACACCCTTTACTCATGGACACATAAATGGCATTGATAAAGAGTATTATGAGAATGGTAATCTGGAATACGAATATCCACGCACACATAGTATGAATAATGGAATATTAAAGGAGTATTATGAAGACGGTAAACTTAAAACAGAAAGCCAGTACATTAATGATACTATTGATGGTTTTGTGAAGGTTTATTATGAGAATGGGCAAATAATGTCACAAACCCATTTTATCAAAGGGAAGGGAAAGGAGACTCAGTATTTCAGCAACAAGGGTCATCAAATCATTCTTGAGGGTACTAAGGATGTTGATTCCAGTTTTAGCTGGCAGGATACTATACTCAAACCCTATACTCATAGAATAGTTAATATTAAGTATGATTTAGATGGGCATTGTACAGTGGAACCTTGCTATGACACGCGGGATAATCACCTTATTTATGATACTCTAATCAACTTCCTTAAAGCTCATCCTTCAGTTGAGATTGAAATTGCATCTTACTTTTATCGAGGTAGTAGCAGTCGGAATGCTGATGGTTACTCGTTGAGTGATAATTGGAGTAGGTTAAAGGCAAACTATATGAAGCGGGTACTTGAGAATAAAGGTATAAATGGGGATCAGATTATACCTATCGGTTACGGAAATAAGAATCCAATTTTTTCTGAAAGCAGTATCAAAAAACTACCCGCAAGTGAACAATGGGATGCTCAGCATAAAAATACAAGAATTGATATAATTATTATTGAAACCGGCAATTAAACAAATGGATTGACTTTTAACGATTAGTGAAGCCCCGACTGCCTCTTTCATAGGGCAATCCGGCCTAAAGCAGTTTTATTATAATGTTCCTCCGATACCGCTATTGTTTCTAAAATAACTACAGCCACAGTATGAGGGGGTGGGTATACTTTTCGGAAATGATCGGTGATCTTTTGTTTTATAACCTTAGGGCTATACACCTCCGATTCAATAATATTCCCAGCAGTGGCCACTTGCTGCTCCTCGTTAATAGCAACAATGAATGAAGTAATAAGGTAATTCATCTACTTTAAGTACACAAAGATAATGAATCAATGAAAAATATAGATGGTCACTCCACCCATGTTAGATATTGGTTCGGCGGATAATAGCTTCATTCTTTTGTTTTTTCGGATGTAACCCTCCAAATACCAAAAAGCACTACTTTAGCGATATAGTATACCTAAAATTGTATTTTTATGATATCCACGTTTAAAAACAACGGGCTTGTATGTTTACTCGCAATCAACCTTCTACTACTTGGCTGTAACAGTGTTACTATGAATAACAAAGCAACAAACGAAAAACTTATAAGGGATTATTATACCGCCTATGAGAAAAAAGATTCAACCCTCATAAACTCCATTCTGGCTGAAAGCTTTGTTTTCAATAGCCCGGTTGATGACCATATTAATTTAAAGACATACAAGGAAAAGTGCTGGCCAAATTGCGCCAACACCAAAAAGTTTGACATTGAAAAACTTATAATTGACGGAGATAATGCCTTTGTAACCTATAACGGATGGACCAACGACGGTAAACTATTCCGTAATACGGAGTATTTTAAATTTCAAGGCGGTAAAATAATTGAGAACTCGTGTTACTTTGGTCCGGGTGTAAACTACCCCAATAATACTGCTAAGTAGCTTCTAAAGACAGGTTATGCGATATTTTCTGTTATTGACTTTTGTATTGCACTCTGGGCTATGCTTTCCACAAGACAGTATTTCGAGCAATGAAATCAGTACAGCATTAATAATTCTAAATAAAGCAAGAAAAGCGGCAGATTTAGATACCGTTACAATATCGATGTCACTTAGCAATGGCTGTTATCAACATGCAAAATACCTTGTAATGAATAAGGATAATCCATTGGTATGCGGGATGTCTGCACATAAAGAGTATTCCTCTTTAAAGGGTTATTCTAAAGAAGGTGAAATAGCGGGTCAGAGTTCAGTGATTCATTATGTAAAACCTACTGAAGCAATAGGTGGCTGGCTACAAACGTTTTACCACCGCATCCCACTGCTACAGCCTAATTTAAAAGAAATCGGTATTGCATTTTATGAAAAAGATGGCTATGTAGTGTCCCTTATAGACTGTATCTCGGGAGCCCACGGGGAGAATACAAAGGATGTGGTGTATTACCCAAGTGATAATCAAAACAATGTTCCTGTATCAATGGGCAATGAAATTCCAAATCCCATGGGTGCAGATGGCTCTTCTGGCTTTCCAATTACAATTTATTTCACGCAAGAACAAGAAGTTACTAATGTGAGAATTACATTAATGGATAAGAACAATAAAGTGGTTTTCTGTTCTGTTTCAACTCCAGAGAGACCGGCCACGTATTTTACTCAATGGAATACTATTTGCGCAATCCCCAGGAAGCCATTAATACCTTCTATGACATATACCGTTACAGTTAAATGTATTGTTAATAAGAAACCATTCGAAAAGACTTTCAGTTTCAAAACTGAAAAAACAGAATAATTAAGCTATTGTCTGCCCAACCAATAGCTAACATGGTTAAATTGGTGTTATTTATTAAATGCCTTTAACCTCAACTGGGTAAGTACCCTTTTAGTTGAAAGCGGAAAGTCTCCATCCATCATCCAATTATAATAAGATGGCTCGTTCTTAAAAACATCAAGCACAGGCTTGCCTTTGTGCTTGCCAAAGTTGAACACCTCCACTCCTTTCTTATCACGTACTATACGTCCGGCAAGATCAACATTATCGTTAGCAGAACTGAATGTATGCAACGCGCCTACATCGTGGCTAAGGCTGCTATATTTCTCAAGCTGTGCTTCCAGCACTTCATAGGTAGCTCTTACATCTGCTTCCGCGGTGTGGGCATTCTCTAGTTCTTTCTGGCAATAAAAACGATATGCTGCAGATAATGTACGTTGTTCCATTTTATGAAAAATGTTCTGCACATCTATACATTTCCTGTTTTGCATATCAAAGTCAACTTCAACACGCAAAAATTCTTCTACCAATAAAGGGATATCGAATTTATTTGAATTGTATCCGGCCAGGTCGCAAGGATCGAGTATGGCCAGCAACTTAGGCGCCAATTCCTTAAACGTAGGGCAGTCTTTTACATCCTTATCATAAATGCCGTGTATAGCCGAGGTTTCAGCCGGGATAGGAATTGTCGGGTTAATACGCATAGTCTCCGACTGGCTGGTTTTATCAGGCAATATCTTGAATATTGATATTTCAACTATTCTGTCGCTACCAATACTCACACCTGTGGTCTCCAGGTCAAGGAAGGCGATGGGGCGGTGGAGATTTAGTTTTGTTGTTTCCATTTGTCTTCTTAGGTTCAGGGGTTGGTGGCGGAGCATTTACGTATGAGTAATTCTTCACCGTTTCTGGCTGGAATGAACCCAAATCCATCACTATAATTTTATCCGTTATGTCGTCGTGGCCTTCACACTCGATCTTAATGTCATAAATACCCGGCATTAAAGCCATTACATATTTCCCGCTCTTCGTAGGCTTAAATGTAAATGGTTGCTGGGTTTTATCTTTTGTGTTCGTCACCGTAATTATAGCTTCCATTGGTACTGTGCTATCAGCCACTATAATGCGGCCCCTGTATATGGCATAACGCTGTAGTTCATTAAACACTACGCGGTAAATATCAAAATCACCCAACCCGTCAGGCCTTACCCTTGATATGTATGCTACGCGATGATTCGATGTAAATGAAATACACCTGTCGTCGCCTGAGGTATTAACAGGGAAGCCAAGGTTCTGTGGTGGTGACCAGCTATTGCTATCAGGGTTTAACCATTGTGATTTGAACAGATCAAAATCACCCATTGTACTGTGCCCTTGTGAAGAAAAATAGAGTGTAAGCCCGTCTACATCAAGCCATGGGAAATCTTCTTTGTAAGGAGTGTTCACATTTCGGCCAAGATTCTGTGGTGTAGCCCATTGGCCATTTGGTAGTTTTTTGGCCATGTATATATCCGTTTCTCCATATCCGCCTGCACGGTTGCTGGCAAAGAACAGCACACTGCCATCGGGTGAATTACTGCCCGATGTTTCAAAGCCGGCGTTAATAGCTTCGTTGTATTTAATTGGTGGAGAAAAGCTGTTCGCTTTACGCTGTGAGTAATACAAATCTCCATAATCGTCAATATGGTCGAGGTATATTACAATTTCGTTTGCGGAAGCATTTATACCCACTGCCTCTTCATCGGCAGCAGTGTTAATTACAGGGCCAATGCTTTTTGCTTTCTGCCATACACCATTAACAGCATGCGATACATAAATATCTGACGAATAATAGCCGTCTATTTCCGGCCTTTGTGAAGCGCCGCCGGGCCTGCGGCTGGTGAATATCAGAATATTCTCGTCGAGGTTTACCAGCGGGTAGTAATCGGGATAAGGGCCATTGACCAGCTTGCCAATATTTTCAAACGTAACATTAACAGGATACCTCATTAACTCTATTCCATTATTGCACTCTTCTATTTCCTTATCGGCTTTTGCCTTATCGGCAACCGAGGCCTTTTCTTTAAACTTGTTGAACGCCTTAATGGCTTCTTTAAACTTATTGGCGTAATGATCTGCCCTACCCAGTTCATACCAAACTTCATTATCGCACTTAGGCTGTTTGGTCATCCATTCAAAATATTGTACTGCCTCGGCTTTATCTACGTTACTGTTCAGGTAACACATGCCCAACTTATAGTGGAAATCAGCATTAGTAGGGTCTTGCTTTATTAGCTCTTTATAAACTTTCATAGCGCCAAGAAAGTTCTTGTCCTTATAATATTGTTCGGCCTCGCGCGGGTCCACAAACTTTTGAGCAACAAGCTGCAATGGGGCTACCAGGCATAGCAAAACACCCGCTGCGGAAAACAACTTTACTATTTGCCTGTTTTTGCTCATGAACAAACCACTACCTGGCTCCTGTGGTATAAATGGTAATTATTCTTGCTAAAATACCCTATTTTGCAATCCATCGATTCACAATACGTCCAATTTATTCCAGGCTTAGCGTAAAACCTTTTCATTTCAGCATCCCAAATTGAATGAAGCGGGGCTATCATTGAGGTTTTAGGTGCTGAAGGGCCATGTTTAATTTGCTTCTTCTCATTTTGCTTTTTCGAAAAACTTGTGTCTATAGCTGTAACCTTCCAGGAATGTGGCGACAATGTCAGCGCTTTATGAATCTCTTTATAGCCTGCATCGGCAGGTACTTCTATAGTTTCAGTATAAAATTCACGCCCCTTGTTCTGGTATGAGAGTGTATAGCTTTTACCCGGCGGAACAATAATGGTATAGGTGCCCGTCATTTTCACCGGTTTAAATTCACCTGCCGATTGTCCGGTTATGTTATCAGTTGCTACAATACGAATATCATCGGGTATAGGGCTTCCGTCCTGCGATACTATTTGCCCTTTGATAACGGTCAGCGGGTTTTCGGCAGCATGCGGCATATCAACCATGTAAATATCTTGACCACCCTTACCATCAGGTCTATCGGAGTTATAGTAACCATGTTTGCCATCGGGGCTAAGGGCAAAATGCATTTCGTTGCTGGGTGAGTTTATCGGATAACCCATGTTGAAAGGATCGGTCCATTTACCTGAGTCCAATGAACGGGAAAAGAAGATATCATACCCACCCATACTGTTAAATCCCTCAGAACTAAAGAAAAAAGTCTTACCGTCACTATGCATATATGGTGTTTCTTCGTTAAACGGGCTATTTATTCTAGGCCCCAGGTTAACCGCAAGGCTCCACTTACCATTTGGCAATTTTACACAGCGCCATATATCTTTTCCACCGTATCCGCCTTGCCTTTCGCTTATGAAATATAATATGTTACCATCAGGTGATATACAGGCATTTGTAGCGGTAGTAGGATTGTTAATGTCGCCGCCCGGGTCCTGCAAAAATCCCCAGTTATTATCCTCTACCTGCGACTGGTACACAAAATTGCCCCTGTTATCGCCGCACCACAATAGCAGGGTTTGGGCATCAGCTGAAATACTGCTGCAGGCATTATCTGCCATAGAATTTACATTCTGGTCATAAAGCTTAGGGCTCGTCCACGCAGTATCGTTTTTATGATAACTTATATAAATGTATGCGTGGTAATCGCCATTGGGCATTACTTCTTTACTTGGCCCACCCGGCCTTCTTGATGTAAACATCATAAAGCTTTCGTCCGGCGAGACCAAAGGGCTGTAATCATCATATCCGCTATTTATACTGTCGCCAAAATCCGTTACCACGGCGTTGCTGGGTGCCATCACGAACAGCCGGGCATTATTGCATTCAGTTATGTTGTGATCTACAAATGCCAGGGAATCTTTATTAGTCGGGCTCACAAAATTTCTGAAGGTTTTAAAGCTGCTCACCGCTTCGGCCAGGTTAAAGGCTTCGCGGTAGGCAACAGCCAGGTAAAAAAAGGATTGCGGAGGGGCCGTAAACTCCTGGCTATTAGAACTATTGTATTGATTTGAAATGTTTTTTATTGCCTGTTGAAAATAAGGTATTGCTACAATGCTATTACCGGGGATTGACGTATAGCAATAGGCTATTTTGTAGTTAATATTGGCGTTTATGGAATCGGCTTTATAGGCCAGTATAAACGATTTTAAGGCCTGCCTGTAGTTCTTTTTGGCCAAAAAAGCATTCCCCTGGTCAAAATTCTTCTTATAAGCCGGATTATTTTGCCCCACTAAAAGAGTATTGCCCCCCAGTATAATTGTCAATAATAATATATACCGCATACTGCTACAAATGTACATTTTTGAATGCATAAAAAAACAACAAATCGTAAAAAACTTTAAAGGGCGTAAAAACTGCTCTATTAGCCTTCCCAGTTCATCAAAATTATTATTTTTGTTCCGCTTTAAAAAAGCCCTTTAACTCCTTTATATGAGAAAACAACTTTTCGGACTTTCGTTCATTCTTGCCCTATCTGCCCTAACTACTTCGGCACAGGTAAGCGACCCACAAATATTAATGACGGTTGGCAACAGGCCGGTTACATTGGCAGAGTTCAAAGCCATGTACTACAAGAATCTTCCTAAAGATTCACTTAAAAGCCAGAAAGCGCTTGATAACTACCTGAAACTGTTCACTGAATTCAGGTTAAAAGTTAACGCAGCTGTTGATGCCATGCTCGATACCACCCCTTCCTTCAAACAGGAAATGAATGAGTACAGGCAAAAATTGGCGGACCCATACATGAAAGACCAGGATGTGCAGGACAAGCTTGTGAAAGAAGCTTATGACCGCATGAAAACTGATGTAAAGGCAAGCCATATACTTATAAAAGTTGGTGTGGATGCATCACCTGCAGATACCCTGGCAGCCTATAAAAAGATAATGGCAATACGCGAGAAAATTATTAAGAAAGCTATCAGCTTTGAACAAGCTGCAAAAGAAAATTCTGATGACCCTTCTGCAAAAACAAACGGAGGAGATTTAGGTTATTTCACTTCACTGGTAATGGTTTACCCATTCGAAAATGCTGCCTTTAACGCCAAAGTGGGAGAAATAACTATGCCTATACGCACTCAGTTTGGTTACCACATTATAAAGGTTACCGAACGTAAAGCGGACCCCGGACAAGTTCAAGTGGCTCATATTATGATTCGTTTTATGAAAGGCGCTACGGCAGCCGATTCAGCAAAATACAAAGCTAAGATTGACTCTATCTATAACCTGGTGAAGCAAGGCCAGAACTTTGCTGACCTGGCCAAGAAATTTTCGCAAGACCCCGCTTCGGGAAGACGCGGTGGTGCACTGCCCTGGTTTGGTGTTGGCAGAATGCCGGCCCCGTTCGAAGCTGCTGCATTCAACTTAAAAAATGCAGGCGATGTAACAGAACCATTCAGAACAGAATTTGGCTGGCACATTATTAAATTACTCGATAAGAAAACCGTTGCTCCGTTCGATTCAATGAAAGATGGCATTACCGCCCGCGTTGTTAAAGATGAACGTGCTGAAGAAGCAGTGAATGCACTTGTGACTGCGGTGAAGAAAAAATACAATTTCAAAGAATTCCCTGAATCCAAAATGGGTTTCTATAAGGCAATTGATGCTTCATTCTATAGCAGCAAATGGAACCTTGAAAAAGCTAAAGGCTTCGAACAAACCATGTTCACACTTGGCGGTAAAGCATATACCCAGCAAGACTTTGCTATGTTCCTGCTAAAAAACCAAATGATGGGTGAAGACAAAGGTGGAGCATTTGCGGTGAATAAACTCTACCCGAAATTTGTAAAAGAAATGTGCCTAAAATTCAAGAACGACCAGTTGGAAAGAGAATACCCTGCGTTTGCTGAAATGCTGAATGAATACAGGGATGGTATTTTGCTTTTTGACATAACCGATAAGATGGTTTGGACCAAGGCATTGAAAGATACAAGCGGCTTACAACGGTTTTACGAAGGTCACAAAAACAATTACATGTGGACCGAACGTGCCGATGCTTCCATATACACTTGTGCTGACGATAAGGTTGCCAAAGAAGTAAGAAAAATGATAAAAGAAGGCAAAACTGATGCCGAAATACAGTCGCTTATCAATGCTAAGGCGGCTAATTCGGTAACTATACAATCGAATAAGTACGAGAAAAAAGAAAATGGCCTGGTTGATGCAAACTGGAAACAAGGTGCATCAGATAACCAAACCCAGGATGGTAAAGTAGTTTTTGTAAACGTGAAAACCATTATTGCTCCCACCCCTAAAGCCCTTGATGAGGTACGCGGCATGGTTACAACCGAATACCAGAACTATTTAATGGCCAAATGGCTTGAGGAATTACGTGCAAAATATCCGGTTCAGATAAATCAGCAGGCTTTAAACCAGGTGCTTATCAAATAAGGCTCCTGACTTACTGATAATCTGGAGTTTTTTTGCAGGGAACGAAATGTTTTTATCTTTGTCATTGACTAGAAACAGAGAAGAATGAATGAGCGGATACTCCGCGCGCTGATGCAACTTTTTGCAATTCTTGCAAAAGCTGAGGCCGGGGAAAATAAGAAAGGTAAGGAAGTAGTACAATCATTCCTTAAAGAACAGCTGAACCTTGAACTGGTTGAGCAGTACCTTTCGTTATATGAAAAGTATGTTGAGGACCTTCACCAGACTTCTAAAAAGAAAGACGGCAGCGAAAAAAGGCTTTACCTTAACTCAGTAAAAGTTCTCCGTATTTGCGCTGACATTAACAAGGAACTGGCGCAAAAGCAAAAGATTGTCGTACTCATTCGTTTAATAGAATTCGTAAACTCGGAATCAGGTATTTCGGAACAGGAACTGGAATTCGTTTCAACCGTGTCGGATAGCTTTAATATTGACACACACGAATTCAACCTTATAAAGGAATATATTGAGTCGCCTGAAGCAATGCCTAAGGTAAGCTCAAGCGTTCTGATAATTGACGGTAGAAAAGAACCGGCTAACAGCACAATAAGGCACATTTATTGCGAAGACCTTGAGGGGCAAATAGCTATGATACACGTTGCCAGCGTGAACATGTATGTGTTCCGCTACCTGGGCAGTGCCACCATGTATCTTAATGGCCAGGTCATTAAGCCTTATAAAGTCAACGTATTTAACCAGGGCGCATCAGTTCGTAATCCGAAGATTCGCCCTATATACTATAGCGACGTTGTAGGAGCATACCTTAGCAGCGAAGCCAAATCGAAAGTTGTATTTGAAGCCCGCCACATTGACTTCTTCTTTAATAAGAACAAACAGGGCCTGCATGATATAAACATAAAAGAAGAATCGGGCAAGCTGGTGGGTATTATGGGGGGGTAGTGGTGCCGGTAAAAGTACACTGCTCAAAATACTGAATGGATTATCGGTACCTACTAAGGGTGGTGTATTCATCAACAATATTAATATTCATTCGGGCGATCCTACTATAGAAGGCCAGATCGGTTACATTCCGCAGGATGACCTTTTGATAGAGGACCTGACTGTTTTCCAGAACCTGTTCTATAGTGCTAAACTTTCATTCGGTAACCTTGCCGATGATGAAATAACCAAAAGGTGTAACGAGGTACTTACTGATCTTGGCTTATTTGAAGCCCGTAACCTGAAAGTGGGTAACCCGCTTGAACAGACCATTAGCGGTGGCCAGCGTAAACGTGTAAACATTGCGCTTGAACTTATTCGCGAACCTGCGATACTTTTTGTGGATGAACCAACTTCGGGCCTTTCATCAAGGGACTCTGAGAATATAATGGACTTGTTAAAAGAGTTAACCCTGAAGGGCAAACTGGTATTTGTGGTTATTCACCAGCCTTCGTCCGACATTTTCAAAATGTTCGACAAGCTCTTTATACTTGATACGGGCGGCTTCCCTATTTACTATGGTAACCCAATTGATGCGGTTGTTTATTTCAAGACCTTAAGTAACCAGGTTAACGCCAATGAAAGTGAGTGCCAAACCTGCGGTAACGTGAACCCTGAACAGGTATTCAATATTATTGATGCAAAGATATTGGATGAATACGGCGACCTTACCCGCAACCGTAAAATTGGCCCACCGGAATGGAATGAGCATTTCATAAAG
>Ga0206938_1181_pt1 | contig 14553 bp, 6 predicted proteins | sample Alteio_BWOrgHeat_12_FD_152918 | JGI IMG/M metagenome (GOLD analysis project Ga0206938, IMG submission 152918) | Enriched cells from forest soil in Barre Woods Harvard Forest LTER site, Petersham, Massachusetts, United States -... | ecosystem: Environmental > Terrestrial > Soil > Temperate forest > O... | reverse complement strand
TAGAATTCTCCTGTCGCGCAGAATGGCGGGAGCAAAGATAGCGAGAGCGGAGGCTGACCATGGAAGTGGAGTTGACCGCCAGACAGGTTCGGATTCCCAAAGCGCTGCGGGCGCAGGTGGAAGACGGAATGAATCGCATCGCCCGTATTTTGGGCAAGACCACGAGTGCCTCCATCACTTTTCGGACACAGAGGCATCTGCAGATCGCCGAACTCACGGTGAAGGCGCGGTTGCAGACGATCGCGGCTTACGGGGAGGCCGATACGCAGGAATCGGCGCTACGAGCCGCCCTGGCCCATGCCGAACACCAGGCGCTTCGCTACCGGGACCGGAACCTGGCGCGCAAGCGGCTGCCCAAAGAAGAGAAGGTGATGGAAGCGCCGCCTGTGACCCGGCCCAAGTCACGCACTGCGGCTGGTTCGGAAAACGGGAAGGGGCCGGGTGCCGAATCCAAGGCGCGCGCGGCGATTGCCGTTCATTCCTTTCCTGCGCCGGCGACTGTCGTAGAACCGCATATCGTCAAGAGCGGCGACGCCATTGCGCTGAAACCGATGACCGTCGAGGAAGCTGTGAAAGAGGCAGAATTTCGCGACCGCGATTTGTTCATCTTCCGCGATCTTTCGGGAGAACTGTTCGTCCTTCATCGCCGCCGGGACGGGCAGATGGAACTGGTCGAAATTCCATAGGATCGAGAGTCTCATGACTGGGGTTTGTGGTTTCCCACCCTTGCGCCCGACCACCCCGCGGACGAAGACCTGTCCGTGGGGACCCCGGTAAGCCACCTCAGCGACGAAGACCTGTCGCCGGGGACCCCGGTAAGCCACCCCAGCGACGAAGACCTGTCGCCGGGGACCCCGGCGAGGCGCAAGGATGGGGCACGGAGTTCCGTGGTTTCACGGTCTTCCCTGGCTGTGACTTCGCATACAAGTCGGCCTGCTCAGGAATCGGCGGTCATAGTACGATGGGCCCATGACCCCATTCGAGCAGTCAGGGTCGCGACCGTCGAGGAAAGCCCCAAATCACAAGGGTGAATCGAAGGATCGCGCCAAAGAACTGGTCATCGTGACCGGCATTTCCGGCGCGGGAAAAGCTTCGGCGCTGAAGGCATTCGAGGATCTTGGCTATCACGCGGTCGACAACCTGCCGCTGGAACTGCTGCCTGATTTCGCCGAGTTGGTGAGCAAGTCGACTGAAATCGAGAGCGCGGCCATCGTCGTCGATATACGGGAGGGGCAGACGCTCGATCGCCTTCCCGAAATTCTCAAGAATGTGAAGACGGTGCTGCCTACCAGCGTGGTCTTTCTGGACGCGAAGGATGACGTCCTGGTGCGGCGCTATTCCGAGACGCGGCGCCCGCATCCTCTCAGCCGCTCGGAAACGGTGTCGCGCTCGATCGTGGAAGAGCGGCAGCTCCTGGATCCGATTCGAAATGTGGCCGATACCCTGATCGATACTTCAAATTTCAACGTGCACGAGCTGCGCGCCAATATCCAGACCCGGTACAGTCACGGCGACAAGACCAAACATCTGCTGGTTTCGTGCCTGAGCTTCGGATTCAAGAATGGAGTGCCGCTGGATGCGGACATGGTGTTCGATGTGCGCTTCCTTCCCAATCCGCACTTTGTGCCGGAGTTTCGCAACAAGACGGGGAAGGATCCGAAGGTGGCGGAGTTCGTCCGCAGTTTTCCGCAGACAGTCGAGTTTCTGGCGCGCGTGACCGAACTTATGCTGTTCCTGCTTCCGCACTACGTTGAAGAAGGGAAGAGCTACCTGACCGTGGCCTTTGGCTGCACCGGGGGCCAGCATCGCAGCGTGATGATGGCCGAGGAGATGGCGCAGCGATTGAAAGATGCGGGATATCACGTGAAGGCTCTGCATCGCGACATGCCGCGGCAGAGTTGAGTCCCACCGGTCTTCACCAGCTCTTTTTGATGATTGCATCCACGGCGAAACCGCCGTTGGGATCGCGTGTGGCGCTGACCGCGACGCGCGGGTTGAACTGGTATTGCCCCTGGATCGTCTGTCCCTGGGTCGAGGCCACGTTGCTGGTGAAGGTCACAAAGAGATTCCCGGTCACGCGCTGCTGAATGCTGATGATGGCGCCCGGAGGCCCCTGCGAGGTGGAGTTGGCCAGAACCGGGTTGATGGAGAGCTGCGAGATGCCGGCAATCTTCGATACGCGGCTGGTGACCTGGCTCGAGACCTGTGAGGCGATCAGGGATTGGGCTTGCTGGTTGGTGGTGGTGTTGGCCGAGCTCAGGGCACTGGCTCCGGTGGTGTTGCCAAAAGCCAGCAGGTTGATGATGTCGGCCTGGGGCAGCGCCGGATCGGAGGTGTATCGCGTCTGAAGCTGATCGACAGGGCCCCGGAACTGCAAAGCGATGTTGTATTGCTGAATCGAAGTGTTCAGAGCGAGATTGACCACCGGCTGCGTCTGGGAAGGATTGACGAACTGCACCGTCCCTGAGCTGAGAACGAATCGGTCGCCATTGAGGAGCACATCGCCATTGGTGAGGATCACGCGGCCGAGGATCACAGGGTCTGCGGCCGTGCCGCGTACCTGCAGATTGGCGGAACCGTTGACGCTGAGCGTACGGCTGACCAGGTTCACGTTGTTGGTGGACCTGACACCAAGATTCAGTTGAATGTTTTGCGCGAATCCGCGCGAAGGGGGAGTGGCAACGCCACTGAACTGGCCGATGAAACTGGTGAGATCGAAGGCCGGCGTGAAGGACAGATCGGCGATGTTCACGTTTCCCCCGAGGTTGGCGTTGTCGGTTGTGCCTGCGAAGTGGACGTTGGCGTCGAGGGTTTCGCGCAAGCCCTGCGGATAAAGTATCCGGATGCCCCGGGCCGTAAGGCCCAGGTCGAATTGAATGGCCGGGCGATAAGCGACACCGCCCTGCGCGGTGACCTTTCCGCCTCCAATGGTGCCTTCGAATTTGCTTACGTTGATGCGATTGCTGGTAAGCGTCAGCACGCCGTTGCCGTGCTGTAGCGCTGCGGGAAGGCCGTTCGAGGCATAGTTGGCGTCGACGATATCGATTTCGCCTCCCAGGTTGGGGCCGTTGCCGTGGGAGTTGATGTGGAATCTGATTTCGCCTGAAGTGCGCGCGTTGGGATCGAACAACTGCGCCATTTGCAGGTTCACGGTACCTTCAAGCACGAGCGACATGGGCGCGTCGCCCGCAACCGGAATGGAGCCCTGGAATTCGAGATTCGTATCGGTCCCCTTGATCGCGCTGCGCTGCACATCGAGGACGTTGTTTTTGTAGTCGATGTGAATCGGCGCCGCAGCGGCGAGCTGGATAGTGTTGCTGTAGGCCAGGCGCAGATAGGGCACGGTGATATGCGCTTCGAGGAGGTTCTTGTTCTTCAGCGGGCCGTGCAGGGTGGCGTGGACTTCGGTTTCGCCGGTAACCGAGTCGGCCTGGTCCGGGGCATACACCGCGAGCAAAGGCTGCAGCGGGATTCCCTGCGTGTCGACGGTTGCATCGGCAAGGTAGTCGCCGGTCAGGTCGATGCGTGCTTTTGCCTGGATGGAGGAGTGAACCGCCGAGGACTGCAGGGTGGCATCGGCAACGTGGTTGGCCACATTCAACTGCAGATTGATGTGATCCATGGTCTGCTTCTGGATGACAAGAGAAGGAATTTCGATGGTCGCGTTCAGCTGCGGATTGTCGAAGGTTCCTTGACCGCTGGCGTGGAGAGAGACGACTCCGGTGGCGTCGATATTTTTGGTCTTGAGATTTTGCACCTCATCCAGCCGAATCCCGTCGGAGGTCAGTTCCGCGGTGTAGGTTTTCTCTTTCGGATGGACAGTTACAACCCCCTCAAGGGAACCGGAGGGAAGGTGAATCGACAATTTTGCGTGAGCGTCATCGCCGCTGCCGTTGAATTCGATATTGAGTGAGTTCACCGGCTCGTCGTAGGCGACGACCTTGGTGAGCGCGACGTTGCCGTTTCCGATCGGATTGAGCGCGGTTCCGTGCAGCGATATGTGGGTATTGAGCGTGCCGGTTACAGGGATCTGCTGGCCCGCGAGCCGGATGAGGTCGGCGATGTTCATGCGGGAAGCATCGAGGTCAACCTGGATCGGGCTGGTATTGGTGAATGACCACTTGTCGAGACCGGTGGTGGCGCTGAAGGTGATGCGGCCTCCTGTTTGCAACTCAAGATCGGCATGCTGCAGACTGGCCTCGGACGGACTGGCATCGACGCTGGTGCGAAAGACCTTCCAGCCGGTTCCATTCAGGTGGAGATTGGAGGCCGAGAGCTGGCCCGCGATGTGAGGCGCGGACATCGAGCCCTGTACGGTTCCCTGAAAGGATGCCGCACCGGAGAGGTCGAGCGGCTGAGTGGTGCCGCCCGGCGTGAAAAGACCGGCGATGGCAGCCACCTCGCGCAGGTCATTGGCTTCGAGATGCACAGCCAGGCTCGATCGCTTGCTGATCACTCCACTCATTGTGAGGTTGGTCGCGGGTGTGTGCAGATAACTCTGGGCTAGTGCGAGTTGCTGATTAGCGGCGGTGTAGGTGGCGTGCATGGCGCTGTTGACGGGAATGGCGGCCGGTGTTGCTCCGGCGGGACTCGCATGGGCGGCAGGCGGTGCGCCTTGTGCCTGGCCTGTGATTGTGGCATCGGCTTTGGCTACGAGATCGTTCAGCGTCTTTCCCCAACTGGCCTTCGCATCTGCGTTCAGCGCGCCGGTGAAGGCGACGTTGCTGGTGGACGCCGAGGGGCCAAGCATCTGTCTGGCCTGGGTGAGGGAAATTTCGCGAACCGATGCGGTCAGGTCGGATCGGGAATTGCCGCTGATGTTTTTCATCGTTCCCTGGGCCGTGATCTGCCCGCCGAGGAGGCTGGCGCGGAAATCGCGCAGCGTGGCGTCGCCGTTTTTCAGGGAGTAATGAGCCGCAATGTTGGTGATCGCTGCCCTAGCCGAACCGGTTTTCACGAGCAACTGGCGGCTGTTCAAGTCGCCGTTGACGACCACCGTTTGAAGCGCCGGTTGATTGGGGATCGACTGGAATTGAGCGGATCCGGTAGCCCGGACCAGGCCTGCCGGAACCGAGGGATTGTTGAGCAGCCTGGCCAGCTGCGCGCCGTCCGCGGTGACGTCATATTGAGCCTGAACGGCGGGATTGGTGCTGTAATCGTTGGCCGTGGCGGAAAGGACGATCTGTGCCGCGCCGCCGGAGATCTTTGCCGTGCTGAGATGAAACGTGGTGGCCGTGGCATCGAATTGGGCTTCGAGATTGTGCGTAAAGGGCTGGAACGCTCCGTAGGCGAGGCGGCCCTCCGCATAGGCGAGTTTTCCCGTGTACTGCTTGAGGGCTTCGTTGAAGAACGAATGAAAGTCGACATTGTGCAGGTCGACGGCCAGGGCAGTGGGCCGGTCGTTGTAGAAGATTTCACCCCGACCGATCACGGCGTGGCGGATGCCGAGATCGAAGATGCTGGTGTTGCTGCTGCTGTTGCTGCTTTTGATGGTGGGGATGTTCGAATGGCCATTCTTGTCGACGTATATCTGGACCACGGGCTGATCCACTCGAATGTCGTCGAGGTACCACTTCTTGCGGAGGACGGATATAATTCGCACGCTTGCTTCGGCGTGTTGCACCTGGAGCAATGGCGGGTTGGAGTACGGACTGGCGCCGTCCACCGTGACACCGTAGAGATCCAGGCGAAGATTCGATAGGTTCACGGCAAAGTTCTGCAACTGCACACGGACACCGAGGCTCTCCTGCGCCTGTTGCTCGGCGGTCCGGATCACGTAGTTATGAAACCTCGTGCTGTTGAGCAGGATGGCGGTAATTGCAGCGAGCAGAAGAAGCAGAATCGTCGAGCCCGCGTAGAACCACGCAACGATTCTCATGAAGCGCCGGTAGCGGCGCGGAGGAACGCGCTCGGGAGGATCGGATGAAGCCGGTGCATGCATAGCCTGCTCCTTAGAATGCCTGGCCTACGCTGACGAAGTATTGCGTCGCGTTTACTCCTGGGATGGGGTTGAGGTTTTGTCCTATGTCGACGCGGATGGGACCGATCGGGGTGGAGTAGCGGAAGCCGCCGCCCACGTTATTCGAATAAAGTGAAGTGAATTGGTGGAAGCCGACCAGCGGGAACACGTTTCCACCATCGTAGAACCCGACCACGCTCAACCCCTTCTTGAACGGCAGGGGGATGCGCGCTTCGGCATTGAAGATGAGCATCTCGTTGCCGCCGGCGGGAACCTGGATAAAGTCATTACAGTTGGTTGATCCGTCGGAGCATACCTGCACCGGGCGCTGGGGGCCGGCGCCATCCAGCGGAAAGCCGCGGAGCGAGTTGCTGCCGCCGGTGAAAAACTTCTCGCTGGTCGGCACAAGGCTGCGGTTGTATGGCTGAGCCAGGCCGATGCGAACGCTGCCGGCCCATACAATGTTATGAAACGCCTGCTTGTACCAGGCGGCCTGGGCGGTCAATTTGGCAAAGTTTACGCTCGATCCAAGTTTGGTCGAATTCAGGTCCAGTTCTATCGATTGCAAAACCCCGCTGTGCTCGTCCATGACGTTGTCGCGCGTGTCGCGCGTCAGGTTGGCGGCCAGGGTGGAAAGCTGCACGTTCTGATCTGACGCGGCCACTAAATCCGGGATGAGAAGATGGGTCAGATTGGTCTGGCTGAACTGGTAACGAAAAAAGAGCGCGTCCTTCTTTGCCCTGTCGATGAAGCGTTGCACCTGGAAGCCGCCAATCTCCTGTACTGACGAGTAGATGGGATTCTGCTCGTTGTTTTCGGCGGTAAACGACACGGTAGCGCGCCAACTGGATGATAGGAAGTAAGGATCGATGTAGTAGAACGAACCCCGCTGGTCCAGTATTCCCGCGAAACCGGTAACGGAAATGGATTCTCCTCTCCCGCGGAAATTGTTGCGTGTGTATTGAGCTGTTCCGCGGGGGCCCCAGAACGTAGTTTGGCTGGTGGTGAAATTCGGAGGCAGCCCAACCGGAGGAAGACCGGGCACCGCAACTGTTCCACCTGGAACATTGCCGCCGCGGTTGATCACTTCGAACCCGATGCCGTAGGTGAAATCGTTCTTTTTGGCTTCATGGAGTTTGACCAGAACATCTTCGGTGGTCTGGGTGGTCACCTCGCGCCTGGGATCCACTTCCGCCCAATCGAAGACGTTGGGCAGATCGTAGAGCCGGCTGCCGGCGGTCAGCAGATCGGTTTCGGTGAGAGGCTGCTCCGGCTTGAGCATAGCTACATCGCGGTTGATCAGCTGCTGTGCGGTGTGTTCGCGGCCTAATGTGATCACATCGCCGGTGATCACGCGGGGGCCCTCATAGATGTGGTACACCACGTTGATGTGATGCGAGTCCTTTTTCGACACTTCTGTCGCCGTCTCTCGAAAGCTCGAGGTAAGGTACCCGGCGCGCAGATAGTTGGCTACTATATTGGCGCGGTCCTGTTGAACATGAGCCTGCGAATAGGGCTGCCCGACCGCAAGTTTCAGACCCTTGGGCGCATAGCGGGCGGCGGGAAAGGTGTCCGCTCCTTCGATGGTGAGGGAACTTACCATGTCGCGAGGTCCCTCGGTTACGCGGAAGGCAACGTTGATGTCTCCGCCGCGATTGGTCACGGTAGGAACCACGGCGACGTCGGTGAATCCTTCCGATTCATAGACCGCCTTGAGATTCCTGACGCTGTCGCGAAGGAGCTGGTCGCTGAATTTTCCCGAGGAGAAGAAGCGTTTCTTCTCGATGGTGATGTTTGGCATCAACTGCGAGGACGGCAACTGGACATTGCCCGCCACCTTGATGTCGGCCACCTTGTGCTTCTTTTCCTTCGTGATGTTATAAACGATCGCGTCGTGGGTCGGGACTGTCTCCAGGTGAGACTCCACCTTCACGTCGAAGAATCCCTTGGACTGGAAATAGGACGCCAGGGCCTGTCGTCCTTCCTCGACAGATTCGTCGTCAACACCAATACCCTGGTAAACGGGAAGCAGCGACTTGCGCGTCCAGGGCCATACATGCGCTCCCTGAATGTCTACTTTGATCGTTGGTCCGGGAACGATGTCGAAATGAATGTCGGCGCGATTGGTGTCGGCGTGGTACTCCGCTCCGGCGAGCTTGACCTGCGCGTTGAGCAGTCCCTTCTTTTCCAATTCCGTCTGTAGGTAGGTGGTCGCCTTGCTGATTGTGGACCGGCGATACCTCTTTCCAGGGCGGATCGCAACCGTCCGCGCGCGCGCCATGGTGGTCTGCAGACTGGCCCGCAGCCGTTCCTGTTCGGCGGGCGGAACTCCATCGATGACGATTTCGCCGAATTTCGCCCGCTGGCCGAGAGTGGCGGGAAAAGACACGTTGGCGATTTGGCGTTTTTGATCCACCTTTACGTCCGACCGGACCTCCGCCTGGAAGAATCCTGACTGGCGATAGAAATTGAGCAGTCTCTTCCGGTCGCGCTCGACCTCCGCTGCATCGAAGGGCGCCTGCACGGGGTAGTTCGCCACCTGGATCAGGCGCGAGTAGGGAAATTGCTCTGCCCCGGGAAACTGAAAGATCCCGATGTACACCGCCGGTTCGAGGACGAAGCGGATGCGCACGCCGTCCGATTCCGGATCGACCCGGATGCGCACTTCTTCGTATTTTCCTGCGGACTTGATTGCCGCCGCTGTCTGTTCGACCTTCTGCTGGGAAAACGGCTGTCCGGTCTGTTGATCCACCGCCGAGGAAAACCTGGCGGGATCGAGGTCCGGCTGCCCGGCAAACTCGATGGAGGAGACGTTCTGGCCTTCGTAGGACGAAAGCATTTCCCCGGGGGGAGTTTTGGGAACCGAAGTCTTTGCGGGAGCGGACGCCGATCCAGCGCCTGTGTCCTGGGCGGCCAGCCCCAAGGACAACGAAGCCACGAGGAGATACAAAAAGACGGAGGAACCGGTAAGATTACGAAATCGCGAGCCCGGACGCGGTCTTGACCGGCTGCTATAGGCACTTGGGTTGGTCCGGCCCAAACAGACTGTTTGAAGTCTCACGTGCGATGGGATGCCTGGTGAAAGGGGTTGGTTGATTTCCACTCGGCGCGCGCCATCAGAAGCCTGTCGGGTTCTCTTCACAAGGCCATCGCCCTCGTCGCACCGCGCATCCATACCCGATTGTAAGTGCGCCAGTCCATTGAGAAGCCCGGGAGGGGGTATTTCTGTAACGAGATCCAACGTCGATCCGCAATTGAGCCGCGACGAACGCCGCGTCTGGGACTTCGTGTCTCGCACTCCCCTGAAGTCGCTCTGGGATCTTCGCGGCGTGCCCATCCGCGAGGTGACCCACCGCACCGCGAAATCGGTGATGGAGGACCGGATATTCGGGCATGCCGCCGAACTTGGCTTTTATTTCCTCTTCGCTCTTTTCCCCACCCTTTTTTGCGCCACGTCGATTCTTGGCCTCAGTGCCCGATCCGCTTCCAGAATCTTCGGCCGCTTGCTCGATTACCTTGCGCTCGTCATCCCCGCCCAGGCCCTGGGAACCATTCGCCACACATTCAATGAGACCGCCGCCCACTCCTCGTCCGGCAAGATCACCTTTGGCCTCATTGCAGCGGTCTGGTCAGCATCTGTGGGAATCTCGGCTCTTCAGGACACGCTCAACGTGGTGTACAAAATCGACGACTCTCGTTCCTACATCCGGGCCCGCATCCAAGCCATCGGCTTGACCATCATCCTGACTGCGATCGTGACCTTGTGCCTGGCGTCGCTGCTGGGTGGGGACTTTGCGGCGTCGGTTGCCGTGCACCGCGTCCAGGATGAAGTTTTGAGAAAGGCTGCAATCGTTTCCGCGAGGGTCATTGGCTGGACCGTGGCGACCGCTCTCCTCGCGTTGGCGTTCGCGGTCGTCTACTATTGGGCGCCGGATCTCAAGGCGCGGGCATGGCACTGGCTCACGCCGGGCGGAGCGATCGGCATCGTGGGCTGGCTGCTGGCATCGCTTGGGCTGCGACTCTATCTTCACCTGTTTAACAGCTTTTCGGTCACGTACGGCTCTCTGGGAGCGGTCATCATTCTGCTCACCTGGTTCTACATCACGGGCCTGATGATCCTTCTCGGCGCCGAGGTCAATAGCGAGATCGAGGCCGCGGCGGCAGAGCGGTGCATCGGGGTTGAGCCAGGATCGGGCGCAGTTCTGGCTCAGGGGGCAGGGGAAGAGCCGGCCGCCGGCGCCGCGGACTGAGTAATGTTCTTGTCCCGCCCGGCTGTTGCGATCGCGGCCTTCGGCGGGTTTCATCACAACCCCCGCCTGCACTCTTTGGAGTGCACTTCATGGGGGTGTTTCTGCAACTATTCGAATCAGTACATCGTCAGAAAGGGAAGTGGTTGAAAATGGAGATGTTGCTGCTGAATCGATGGCCTGTAGGGAATACCGGTGAACGGGGTTTAGGAACGACAATGTCGCCGTAGTAGACTAGAGCGGTTTGCTTCATGCAGAGACCTCGAGCCAGGGGTCATTTCGAGTAAAACGTCGCCTGGCCGAGCGGAATCCTGGGGAGCAACCTAGGAAAAACCGCCGTACCGCTTCGAGTCTTCTCGAGCGAAACCATCGGGAGCGCCGCTTCCACCCATCCACGCAAGTTTGCAAGTCGCCACAGAGAAAAAATGGACCAACAATCATCTGTTTCGCACGTTCCGCCGGCGAGCCAGTCTGCCGGAGATTCGCCCAAGCCGGTGAAGAAACGCCGCCATCGCTGGGTCTGGGTTGTTGTTTTGCTCTTCTTCGCGGCGACGTTTTACTGGGTCATCCAACACCAGCAAAAAGGCCAGGCGGCCACCACGGGCGGGGGCCGGCGTCCGACGGGCGGCACCGTTCCCGTGACCATTGCTACCGCGCGCAAAGGCAGCGTCGGCGTATACGAGAATGCCATCGGTACCGTGACGCCCATCTATACCGCGTCGATGACCGCCCAGGTAACAGGCGTGATCACCGAGGTGCACTACCGCGAGGGTCAGACGGTGAACAAGGGCGACCCTCTCATCGACATCGATTCCCGCCAGTACGAGGCGCAGCTGGCGCAGGCGCAGGGCACGCTGGAGCGGGATCAGAGCCTTCTCGCCGAGTCGGAAATGGACCTGGAGCGGTACAAGGTGGCCTGGGCAAAGAATGCCATTTCCCGCCAGATCCTCGAGGACCAGGAAAAGGTGGTTCTTCAGCAGCAGGGAACGGTGAAGAATGACGAGGGAGCGGTGGAGTATGCGCAGGTGCAAGTGGGCTATTGCCACATCAAGTCTCCGATCAACGGCCGGGTGGGCCTGCGGCTGGTCGATGCCGGCAACCTGGTCAGCGCCAATTCCACAACCACTCTCGTGGTGGTGACCGAAGTACAGCCGATTACCGTGATCTTCACCCTGGCTGAAGACTCTCTTCCCGCGGTGCTGCAGCAAACCCGCGGCAAGAAGCAACTGAACGTCGAGGCACTCGATCGCATGCAGCAGGGGCATCTGGCCAGCGGCAAGCTGACTTCGATCGACAACCAGATCGACACCACCACGGGAACGGTCAAGCTGCGCGCGGAGTTCGATAACCGCGACGGCAAGCTGTTTCCGAACCAGTTTGTGAATACGCGTCTGCTGGTGACGACGCTCGAGAACCAGATCATCATCCCGTCTTCTGCCATCCAGCACAATGGAAGCCAGGATTTTGTCTACCTCATCCAGGACAACAAAGCCGCGATGCGGACAGTCAAGTCGGGTAGGTCCGACCGGGGCGAAACGGTGGTGGAAGGGGTCAACCCCGGGGATGTAGTAGCCAACAGCAGCTTCGAGAAGCTTCAGAACGGTTCGCAGATCACGGTTTCGAAGGTCAAGCTCCCCTCGACCTCGACCGATACAAGCGGGAGTCCGGTGCAATGAATCCGTCTCGCCCATTCATTCTGCGGCCGGTGGCGACGGCGCTCCTGATGGCAGCCATTTTGCTGGTGGGCATCGTTGCATTTCTTCAACTGCCCGTTTCGGCGCTGCCCGAGGTTGATTATCCGACCATCCAGGTGGTGACGTTCTATCCCGGGGCCAGTCCCGATGTTACGGCCACCACGATCACGGCGCCGCTGGAGCGCCAGTTCGGACAGATGCAGGGTCTGAGCCAGATGACTTCCACCAGCGCCGGTGGGGTTTCGGTGATCGTGCTTCAGTTCGACTTGAGCCTGGCGCTCGATGTAGCCGAACAGGAGGTGCAGGCGTCCATCAATGGGGGCCAGACGTTCTTGCCGTCTGACCTGCCCACGCCCCCTGTCTATAACAAGACCAATCCTGCCGACGCGCCGGTTTTGACCCTGGCCATCTCGTCCGCCACCATGCCGCTTTCGGAAGTGGAGGACCTGGTTGACACGCGGCTGGCTCCGCGCATTTCGCAGTTGAGCGGCGTGGGCCTGGTGAGCATCAGCGGAGGGCAAAAGCCCGCGGTTCGCATCCAGGTCAATCCCACCAAGCTGTCCGCCTACGGGATCAACATGGAGGACGTGCGCACAGCGTTGACCGAGGCCAGCGTGAACGCGGCCAAGGGCAATTTCGATGGCCCGCGCCAGGATTATCAGATCGACGCCAACGACCAGATCACGGAAGCGGCCGGATACCGGGACGTTGTTATTTCGTACCAGAACGGTGCCCCGGTCTTCGTCAAAGACGTGGCCAACATCATAAACGGAGTGGAAAACACACGCCAGGCCGCGTGGATGAACCAGACCCCGGCGGTGATTCTCAATATCCAACGCCAGCCGGGCGCCAACACCATCACGGTGGTGAAGAGGATCCAGTCGATCCTTCCCCAACTGGAAGCAAATCTTCCCGCGTCCATCAAGGTCACCACCATGACCGACATGACAACCAGCATCCAGGCGTCGGTGAATGACGTCGAGTTCGAACTGATGCTGACCATCGCGCTGGTGGTCATGGTGATCTTCCTCTTCCTGCGCAACCTTTCCGCCACCATCATTCCCAGCGTGGCCGTGCCCCTGTCGCTGATCGGCACCTTTGCCGTGATGTACATGCTGGGCTACAGCCTCGACAATCTTTCGCTGATGGCGCTCACCATCTCCACGGGATTCGTTGTGGATGACGCGATCGTGATGATCGAGAACATCTCGCGTTTCCTTGAACAGGGCATGCCGCCGATGAAGGCGGCGTTGACCGGCGCGGGACAGATCGGATTCACCATCGTCTCTTTGACCGTGTCGCTGATTGCGGTGCTCATACCGCTGCTATTCATGGGCGATGTGGTGGGGCGCCTGTTCCGCGAATTTGCGGTGACGCTGGCGGTCACCATCATCATCTCGGCGGTGGTGTCGCTCACCCTGACGCCGATGATGTGCGCGCGCATTCTTCGCCACAACCCGGAGTCTCAGCAGTCCCGTTTCTACCGCGTTTCGGAGAAGGCATTCAATGGCATGATTGCGTTCTACGGACGCACCCTGAAAGTGGTTCTGCGCTTCCAGACGATCACCCTGCTCGTGGCTCTGGCAACCCTGATTTTGACGGTGGTTCTCTACATCATGATCCCCAAGGGGTTCTTTCCGGTGCAGGATACCGGGGTGATCCAGGGGATCTCGCAGGGGCCGCAGTCGATTTCCTACACAGACATGGCGGTCAAGCAGCAGGAACTCGCCCGCATCATTCTGCAGGACTCCGCGGTCGAGAGCCTTTCCTCGTTTATCGGCGCCGACGGCATTAATACCACCATGAACAGCGGCCGCATTTCGATCAATCTGAAGCCGCTGGATGAGAGGCGCATCAGTGCGGCCGATGTGATCCGGCGGCTGCAGACGAATCTCAGCGGGGTGCAGGGAATGCACCTTTATATGCAACCGGTGCAGGACATCACGGTCGACGACCGCGTAAGCCGCACCCAGTACCAGTACACCCTCGAAGATCCCGACTTCAACGAACTCAACGAGTGGACCGACAAGTTTGTCGCCGAGCTGAAAAAGCTGCCCGAGCTCGAAGATGTGGCCACGGACCAGCAGGTGGGCGGGCGCGCTCTTTCGCTGAACATCGATCGCGTGACCGCGTCGCGACTGGGTATTGCGCCCACCACGATCGACAACACGCTTTACGACGCCTACGGCCAGCGCCAGATCAGCACCCTGTATACGCAGACCAACCAATATCATGTGATATTGGAAGCGATGCCGGAGTGGCAGCAGAACCCCTCTCATCTTGGGTCCCTCTACATCCAGGCCAACGGGTCGGCGGGGGCGAGTGGCGCCGGCGCTTCGACGTCGTTTTCGTCCTCGGCCTCGGCGGCAGCAGGTTCGAATGCGCTGACGACTGCCATCCGCTACACTCCCACCTCGGGTGTGCTGACCGTGCCGGCCACGGTGCTGGCAGGAACCACGTCGACCGCAGGATCCTCGGCCACCGCGGGGACATTCTCCGGAACCACGCCGAACGCTTCCGTCACCTCTACGTCGGCCAGTTCGGTTCCCCTGGCCGCGTTTACCCATGCTTCGCTCACCACGGAGCCCCTCTCCATCAATCACCAGGGGCAATTTCCGTCGGTCACGATTTCATTTAACCTGGCGCCGAAGGC
>Ga0206938_1177_pt1 | contig 14578 bp, 14 predicted proteins | sample Alteio_BWOrgHeat_12_FD_152918 | JGI IMG/M metagenome (GOLD analysis project Ga0206938, IMG submission 152918) | Enriched cells from forest soil in Barre Woods Harvard Forest LTER site, Petersham, Massachusetts, United States -... | ecosystem: Environmental > Terrestrial > Soil > Temperate forest >... | reverse complement strand
GTTTCGGGAGCCATCTTTGGAATACAAAAATTAAACTATGAAAGAAAGCGCCATAGACGGGCAAACCTTGTGCTATCATTGCGGAAATGAATGCATTGAAGAATTGCATCTTGTTGATGCCAAAGCATTTTGTTGCCAGGGATGTAAAAGCGTTTATGAAGTATTAGAAGCCAATAATCTTTGTAATTATTATAACTATAATCAGCACCCCGGCGCTAACAGGGCAATTGTTGATGCACGTTTTGAATACCTTGATAATCAAACGATCATCAGCGACCTGGTTGATTATTCGGACGATAAGATTACCATAGTAAGTTTTTATATCCCTGCTATTCACTGTAGTTCGTGCATCTGGCTGCTTGAACAGCTCAACAGGATAAATCCGGCTATACATTACAGCAGGATCGATTTTTTAAAAAAACAGGTAACTATCAGGTTCAGCAATGCCGAAATAAGTTTGCGGCAGGTAGTTGAATTGTTGTTTAATATAGGATATGAGCCTTTGATCAGCCTGCAGGATGTTATAAAAAAACAGGATAAGAGCGATAAAGATAACCTGGTGCAAAAAATTGCCGTAGCCGGTTTTTGTTTTGGTAATGTGATGTTGCTGAGCTTTCCCGAATATTTCGGCCTCTCCGGAGTTGAACAAACATTCAGGCACTTTTTTGGATGGCTTAATGTTTTGTTTTGTTTACCTGTGGTTTTTTACAGCGGAACGGAATATTTTAGTTCAGCCTGGAACAACCTGCGCAACAAAGTATTAAATATAGATTTTCCGCTGGCGTTGGGTATTGCCGTTTTGTTCATCCGTACAGTAACCGAAGTTTACACGCGTACCGGCGCCGGGTTTGGCGACACTTTATGCGGACTTGTATTTTTTTTGCTGATAGGCAAATTTGTTCAGCGGAAAACATACCACCATATTTCGTTTGAGCGCGATTATCGCTCTTTTTTCCCGGTGGCGGTATCTGTTATCGAAAGTGGCGCTGAAGTGCACATTCCGCTGTCTCAATTACAAACAGGGCAACGCATCATCATCCGGCATAACGAGATCATCCCGGCAGATGCTATTTTATTGAAAGGTGAAGCTTTAATAGATTTTAGTTTCGTAACCGGTGAGGCAAACCCGGTAAGTAAAACCCTGGGCGAAATCATCTATGCCGGTGGCAGGCAAACAGGACAGGCCGTTGAAATGGAAGTTATAAAACCTGTCTCACAAAGCTATTTAACACAATTATGGAATAATGAGGCCTTCTCGCGCAAGCAGGGTAAGGGAATGGAAATTTTTAGCCAGAAGGTAAGCAAGTACTTTACCATAGTGCTATTGATCATAGCATTTAGTACATTATTGTATTGGCTTCCGGAGGATTATAAAAAGGGACTTGCCGCCTTTACCGCAGTACTTATTGTGGCCTGCCCGTGTGCATTGGCTTTAAGTACCCCGTTTACTATGTCGGCAGCGTTGAGCATTTTTGACAAGAATTTTTTCTATCTGAAGAATACGGCGATTGTGGAACACCTCGCCAGGATAAATGCCATCGTTTTAGATAAAACCGGGACCATTACAACTGGTGACAACAAAACAATAAGATTTGAGGGGGCCTTATCCGGCAAAGAAAAGCAGCTGATCTATAGTGCCTGTATCAATTCAAGTCATCCTTTGAGCAGGATGATTTATACTTTTCTTAAGGGTATCGAGCGTCTAAAAACAGAAGAGTACACCGAGGTCCCCGGGCAGGGAATACTGGCTGTAATTGACGGTCATTACCTTAGAGTTGGCAATTCAAAATTGGTATTTGGCCGTAATGAAGACGAAACGCAGCTAACAAGGGTACACGTTTTACTTGACAATGTTTATCTCGGATATTTTGCTTTTACCCACCAATACCGCCCCGGACTTGAAAATATAGGCTATCTCGCCCCTGACTACAACCTCTTTTTGCTCTCGGGCGATCAGGATCATGAAAAATATGAATTGCTGAAGTTTTTTAAAGATCAGGATGCGATGCGTTTTAATCAATCGCCGCAGGAAAAACTTAATTTCATCAATTCCTTACAGCGCTCAGGCGCTACAGTGATGATGATAGGGGACGGGCTGAATGATGCCGGTGCGCTAAAACAAAGCGACCTGGGTGTTGCACTAACCGATAATGTAAATAATTTTTCGCCCGGCAGCGATGCTATTTTAGATGGCCGTTCATTAATAAAACTACCTGTATTCCTTAAATTTTCAAAAGACGCCGTACGTATTATCTATTTATCGTTCCTGATATCATTAACCTATAATATAATAGGCTTAAGTTATGCAGTAACCGGTAATTTATCGCCCGTCGTTGCCGCAATATTAATGCCTTTAAGTACAGCAACCATTATTTCATTTACAAGTATAGCAACCCACGTAGCTGCTAAAAGGAGGAAATTAATATGAGTATAATATTTTTCTTAATAGGATGCAGTATCCTGCTTGCGCTTGTTTTTTTAGGAGCATTTTTCTGGGCCCAAAAAAGCGGGCAGAATGACGACCTGTATACGCCGTCGGTAAGAATTTTATTGGATGATGCTGATGAAGATGTCGAAAGCAAACCTAAAAAGTGATAAATATCACCTTTTGGGGTAATTGTCATCATTCTGTCACCAAGGCCGCGAGGCTAATTTTACGCCATTAAAAACAACTAATTAATCACTTTATGCAACCCGAAAAATTTTATTATGACAACAAAATTGTCCGGAATTTTGGTATAGCCACTATAATTTGGGGAATTGTTGGCATGTCTGTGGGGCTTTTGATAGCGATACAGCTATACCATCCGGCAGCGAACATGGACTCCCAGTACACCACCTTTGGCCGGATAAGGCCATTGCATACAAATGCTGTAATTTTTGCATTTGTTGGCAACTGTATTTTTATGGGCGTTTACTACTCGCTGCAACGGCTTTTAAAAGCCCGGATGTTTAGCGACACCCTCAGCAATATCCATTTTTGGGGATGGCAGCTTATCATTATTCTGGCAGCAATTACCCTTCCGCTTGGGTACACTTCCTCACATGAATATGCTGAACTGGAATGGCCTATTGATATCCTGATCACCGTAGTATGGGTAATTTTCGGTATCAATATGTTTGGTACCATTATAAAAAGACGCGAGCGCCATTTGTATGTGGCTATTTGGTTTTACATTGCCACCTTTGTTACAGTTGCCGTATTGCACATTGTCAACTCAATTGAGTTACCTGTATCATTAACAAAGAGTTATATGGTATACGCAGGAGTGCAGGATGCCCTGGTGCAATGGTGGTACGGGCACAACGCGGTTGCATTCTTCCTTACAACGCCTTACCTGGGCATGATGTATTACTTTTTGCCTAAGATGGCAAACCGCCCCGTTTATTCGTATAAGTTAAGTATCCTGCATTTTTGGGCGCTTATATTTATTTACATCTGGGCAGGCCCTCACCATTTGTTATATACCACATTACCAGGCTGGGCCCAGTCATTGGGCGTTGCATTTTCTATCATGCTGATTGCACCAAGCTGGGGCGGTATGATCAACGGCTTATTAACCCTGCGTGGTGTGTGGGATAAAGTAAGGGATGATGTTATTTTAAAATTCATGGTGGTTGGCTTAACCGCTTATGGTATGGCCACTTTTGAAGGCCCGATGCTTTCGCTTAAACAAGTAAATGGATTTGCGCATTTTACCGACTGGATCATAGCACACGTCCACGTTGGCGCTATGGGCTGGAACGGCTTCCTTACCTTCGCTATTTTGTACTGGGTGATACCGAGGATCTACAAAACCGAATTGTTCTCCAAAAAACTGGCCTCTATCCACTTCTGGATCGGCACATTGGGGATCTTATTTTATGTAATACCTATTTATTGGGCAGGTTTTACCCAGTCGTTGATGCTGAAGGAATTTACCCCCGAAGGCTTGCTAAAATATCCTAATTTCCTGGAAACCACACTCCGGATATTACCAATGTACGTGATGCGCTCAATTGGCGGAACGTTATATTTAGGCGGGGTGCTTTTAATGGCCTATAACCTGTTTAAGACAATGAAACAGGGCAGCCTCGTAGCAAATGAAGCTGCACAGGCTATGCCGTTGGAGCCATTGACCCGGCAGGTAAATGAACATTCATGGCACCGTGCCCTGGAACGCAAGCCAATCAAATTTATGATGGCTGCTTTGCTGGTGATCCTTATTGGCTCATTTGTTGAATTGATGCCAACATTAACTATCAAATCAAACATCCCGACCATTGCCAGTGTAAAACCTTATACACCTTTAGAACTGGAGGGCCGCGACCTGTATATCAGGGAAGGCTGTCTGGCCTGCCATTCGCAAACTGTCAGGCCGTTCAGGTCTGAAACGGAGCGCTACGGCGAATATAGTAAAGCCGGTGAGTTTGTATATGATCACCCGTTCCTTTGGGGATCAAAACGTATCGGTCCCGATCTGGCCCGCGAAGGTGGTAAGTACCCTAATGCCTGGCATTATAATCACCTGATGGATCCACGTTTAATGTCGCCGGGAAGTATTATGCCAAATTACGATTGGTTCCTGACACAAACTTTGGATACCTCTTTAACGGCTAAAAAGATCAATGCCATGCGCACTTTAGGCGTTCCTTATCCGGTAGGGTACGAAAAAATTGCCAATAGCGACTTGGACAAACAAGCTAAAGGGATAGCAGCCGACCTTGCTAAAAACCATATTAAGGTTAGCAGTGATAAGGAAGTTATAGCCATCATTGCTTATTTGCAACGCCTTGGCACAGACATTAAAGCAGATAAATCAGCTAATAACAATTAATATTTTTAGAATATGTATAGCCAGTTTTTAGATAATTTAACAGGGGGTCAGATCTATCTGATCTCCTCTTTAGGGATATTCATGGTGTTTTTCATTGTTGTGAGTATCCTTATGTTCAGGCTAAAAAAGTCCCATGTTAATTACATGAGCGATTTGCCGCTGGAAGAAGATAATACATCGAACACCATTAAACCATTACAGCCATGAAATATTTCCGTATATTTTTATTGTTGACTTTAACAATATTCGTTGTGCCGGCATTTGCCCAGGACGACCACAGTTTACTCAGTCCCGAAACGGAGAACTTAATAGGATATGGCATTGTAGTAGCCGCACTGCTGCTTTTCATCGTCGTAATGCTGGTTTTGCTCCGCGCTTTCAAGGTGCTCACCAGGATCATCCTTAAATATGAAGGTCATACGGAAGAACAGATAGAGGCCGAACTGAAACAAGGTAAAAAAGAAGATGGCAAAGTTTGGCTAAAACTGCTTTCATTAAAGCCAATGTCCGAAGAAAATGATTTGCTTCTTGAAGACGAATATGACGGCATCAAAGAGCTTGATAACCCGACACCTGCCTGGTTTATGTATTTATTTTACGCAACAATACTTTTTGCAGTTGGCTACTTGCTTAATTACCATGTATTTGGCACCGGGCAGCTTCAATATGCAGAGTATAAAACTGAGATGGCACAAGCTGACGCTGCAAAAAAAGTTTATTTAAGCCACCAGGCCAACCAGGTTGATGAAAATACGGTTAAACTGGTAACAGATCCAACTGTTTTGGCATCGGGGCAAACCATATTTAAGACAACCTGCTCTCCATGCCATGGTATAAACGGGCAGGGTGTAGTAGGGCCAAACCTTACCGACGATTACTGGTTGCACGGCAATAAGATCAATGATCTGTTTAAAACAATAAAATACGGCGTGCCGGCAAAAGGGATGCCTACCTGGGAGAAACAATTATCACCCAAACAGATATCGGATGTAGCCAACTATGTCAAATCCCTTCATGGTACAAATCCTCCCGGTGCAAAAGAACCGCAGGGAACTAAAATGACTGATGATGCTGGTGGTAGTAACCCTGTACCAAAAGTTTAAAAACTTAAAACGAAAATCAACATACTCCGATGGATGGATTATTAGAGGGAGCGAAAAGTGGTAAGCGGCAGTGGATCTATCCGTTGATACGTAAAGGGCCATTTTACAAATGGCGCAGCTGGATAAGTTATTTTTATCTTATCTTCCTGTTCTCGGGCCCATTTATACGTATTAACGGGCAGCCACTGCTGCTGCTTAATGTCATCGACAGGCAATTTGTATTGTTCGGGCAGGTGTTTTGGCCGCAGGATATTTTCCTGTTTGTTATCGCCACGCTCATCTTTATTATTTGCATTGTGCTGTTTACCATCGCCTTTGGCCGGGTGTTTTGTGGCTGGATCTGCCCTCAAACCATCTTTATGGAAATGGTGTTCCGCAAGGTTGAGGAGTGGATAGAAGGGGATGCCAGGAAACGTAAAAAGCTGGATGCGGGGCCATGGACCAGGGAGAAAATTGTAAAGAAAGCCGGCAAAACAGCCGCTTTTGTTCTTATTTCCTTTTTGATCGCAAATACTTTCCTCGCTTATATTATCGGTAGTGAAAGTTTGATAAAAATAATAACTGAGCCGGTAGGGGCGCACATAGCAGGTTTTGTAAGTATATGGGCCTTTACAATCGTTTTTTATACTGTCTACAGCCGGATGCGCGAACAGGTTTGTACCTTATTTTGCCCGTATGGCAGGCTGCAGGGGGTTATGATAGACGAGCACACGCTGGTGGTTGCTTACGATGATGCAAGAGGGGAGCCACGTGGGAAAATTGATAAAAAACACGACCAGGCAAGCCCGAAAGGGGATTGCGTTGATTGTGGTTTATGTGTTGATGTTTGCCCTACGGGGATAGATATCAGGAAAGGGACACAGCTGGAATGTATTAATTGCACTGCATGTATTGATGTGTGCGATGAGGTGATGGACAAAATCCATAAACCACGCAAGTTGATAGGCTATTTCTCGGAAAATATGATCCACATGAAGGAGAAGCCATCGTTTACCATAAGAATGAAGGCTTATACCAGTGTTATCGTTGTATTACTGTCTGTGCTTGGCTATTTTATATTTACGCGTAGCGACCTTGATGTAACGTTGATGCGAAGCGCAGGGATGCTGTACCAGGAACAACCGGGCGGCTACATCAGTAATATCTACAACGCTGAATTTATAAACAAAACTAATCAGCAGAAAAAGTTTACGCTTCAGGCTGACGATCCTTCCATAAAAATTAAATATATCCAGGCGCCTGGTATTATGGAGAAAGAAGGATCGGTAAAGGCTATATTTTTTGTGATGATACCTGCATCAAAAATTCATAAAGCTAAAACTGATGTGCATTTACAACTGGTTGTAGGGAATAGAGTAGTAAAAACGGTTGAAACCGAATTTGTTGGACCAATAAATTAAATAAAATTATGAACTGGGGAAAAGCAATTGCACTCACAATGGTAGCCTTTATGCTATTCATTCTGACAATGTGTTATCGGATGTTTACGGCGCCTATCGATGATTTTGATCATCAATACTATGAAAAGGGGCTTTCATTTGATAAAGATTATGACCGCGAGGTGCAGGTTTATAAAGACCATGCTGTGCCCTCGATAAAGTCGGACGGGGATGATATCCAGCTGACTTTTTCGCAGCCTGTAAGCGGTGGGAAAGTAACGTTGAACAGGCCATCTGACTATAAAATGGACAGGGTTTATGACCTGAAATTAAACGCGCAAAACGAATTCGACATCCCACTTACAAAAATTGCCGGGGGCCATTGGTTGCTGGTTTTTGAGTGGGAGAGCAATCATAAAAAATATTTATATCAACACGGGATAACTCTGAAATGAACAGCGGCGAAATAGCATTTTTTATAGGCCTATTTGGCAGCGCACATTGTGTTGGCATGTGCGGGCCGCTTGCCCTTGCTGTGCCTTCATTTCAACACAGGTGGTGGCTGGTTGTTGCTGATAAGTTTATTTACAATTTCGGACGTGTAGTCACCTATACGTTTTTAGGGTTCCTAATTGGCTTTATAGGCCGCCAGCTATGGTTATCGGGCCTTCAGCAGGGGATAAGCCTGCTCAGCGGTATCCTTATCCTGATGGCTGGTTTTTCGCGGATATTTAAAGTCAGCATATCCGGCGGCCAATTTATGGCGAAGCTTTTATCGCCATTTAACCGTTTACTGAATTATGCATTGCAGCATCGTGCCGGTAACCTGGTTATAGGTTTGCTTAATGGTTTTTTACCATGTGGCTTTGTATATCTTGCCCTGGCCGGTGCCATTAACGCTGGTTCGCCGTTAACATCGGCTCAGTTTATGTTTTGGTTTGGTATGGGCACTTTTCCTTTAATGTTCATCGCCACAGTGAGTACAGGGTTTATGGGGCCAGTTGTGCGCAGACGTATAAATAAAACTATTCCTTATTTTATGATATTCCTTGGCTTTTGGTTTTTACTTCGCGGCCTCCAGCTTAACATACCTTATTTAAGTCCTGCGGGGCTCAATCCGGGCATAAGTGTTTGCAGGTAATATAATGCCGCTTTGATCTGACATGCATGGACCGAGGAGCCCTAATGGCGGTATTCTGCTTTTTAATAAGCCTGAAATTATATTGTCAATAATTGCAAAATGTGATAATGATCAAATTTTGAAATGAGCGGGGTCATGTGCCGACGTTGTAAAATATCCCAACTTTATATCAATAAAATCAATCAAAAAAATGGAAACTGTTAAAGTACACAAGTCAGTTTATTGGGAGCATAAATCAATTGCTGCAGAAAAGAAAACCAGCATCTGGAATAATTTAATTGTCCTCAACAATAAACTATTATTAAATAAGGCCGCATTACCCTACTTTCAGGTGGCTATTCAATGTGCGCTTTTTCTTCCTTTAGTAATAGTAATAATAGGATACTATCACTCATCTTTCAGTGTCATAACGGTAATTTTTATAGCTTTTTTTGCCAATATCTTAGCTTGTCTGGATAAGCCCGGCCCGCGTTCAATGAATACCATTTTTGCTTTTACCGTCATGGATTTACTCATGTTGTTCATGTTTTTAATTCGATAGTTTTTTCAGTTTATATAAGGTTAATTTTTAATGTTGATTTGGAGCTGTTACCGCAAGGGTGACAGCTTTTTTTACGGGTTATTTGATAAGGTATAAAAGTGCTTCGGATCATGTTTTTACCTGCTTACGGTCATGTTTTAGCCTTGTAAACCATGTTATATTTGTTTTGTAATAATTGATTTAGGTACAATAGCATTTAGCGATGCTGGTAATTTTTAATCGGTTTTTTTAGCGTTAATTGTTTAGTTTAATTTTTTAAGCTGTTGCCTGGCAGGGTGACAGCTTTTTTTATGATAAAGATTTGCGCCGAACCCGGCGCAAATCTTTTAGAGGTCAGTTGTTTATTAAAAAAAAAGGAGTTTTATGGCGCAGTTAGCCGGCCATACTGAAGAGCTGCGAAGTTGGTTGATTTTTCCAAAGCCTGGCATCAAGTGCCATACAAATATTCCGTAAATAACGTTTGCCTTCCGGAGTTACTTTAAGGCTCCACGAATTAAGCGCTATCAAGCCGTCATCTGCAAGGGTTTGTAAACGTTCAATGCCGGTGAAGATGGATTCAAAAGGTTCGTTATGGTAGTTCCATCTTGTTTCACCTTTGCACATAATATCTAAAATATGTCTGCGGATTACCAGATCTTCCCTTGTTAAAATATGTCCTTTAAATACTGGTAGTTTGTCCTGGTTTACCAATTCAATATACTCCTCAACCTTTTTAACATTTTGAGCAAAAGCATACCACGAGTCGCTGATAGATGATACGCCAAGCCCGACCATCAGTTGGGTGTACTGATGTGTATAGCCCATAAAATTACGGTGCAGCTTACCGTTGATTGACGCCTGGTACAAACTGTCTCCCGGCAAGGCGAAGTGGTCCATACCTATTTCATCATAGCCGTAAGCTTTTAAAAGGTTTCTGCCGGTTTTATACAATTGTTGTTTTGCCCGGGCATCCGGCAGGTCATTTTCAGTATAATGGCGCTGGCCCGGTTTTAACCATGGCACATGCGCATAGCTGTAAAAAGCTATCCTGTCGGGCATTAATTGCCCTACCAGGCTTATGGTTTCAGCAAGCCCTTTAACTGTTTGCAGCGGCAAGCCGTAAATGAGGTCGAAATTAACAGAGGTATAACCAATTTCACGGGCAGTTTTTGTGGCTTGTTCAACCTGCTCAAAGCTTTGGATCCTGTTGATAATAAACTGAACCTTAGGGTCAAAATCCTGGATCCCCAGGCTTAACCTTCTGAATCCGAGATTATATAATGTCTTTAAATGTAATTCAGTGGTATTCCCCGGGTGCGCTTCAAAACTAAATTCAGCGTCAGGATGAACCTTTGCGTCTTTTAAAATGCCATTTATCAGCAGCTGAAGGTTTTCGGCACTAAAAAAAGTAGGTGTACCGCCCCCTAAATGAATTTCGCGGATAACCGGTTTTGATCTAAATACTTGTAAATATTGTTGCCATTCTTTTAAAACAGCCAGAATATAAGGCTCTTCAACTTTATGGTTTTTTGTGATGCGCGTATTGCAACCACAATAGGTACACAAACTTTCGCAATAGGGTAGATGGATATAAATACTGATGCCATCGTCCTTGTTGCTTTCATTAAAGGATAGCTTTACAGATTCTTTCCACAACTCAGCCGAAAAATTCTCATTGTCCCAATAAGGTACAGTGGGATAGCTGGTATATCGTGGAGCAGCTACGTTATATTTTTCGGCTTTGTCTGTATGTTCTTGTTTAGCTAACATGGTTTTTTTGTAGCTGAGTTTCATTTAATTCATTATCCTGGCAGCTTTTGACGCCGACGCAAGCGTTGCCGACACATCCACTATTTTGCCACTGATCAAGATTTTTTATGGTTTGATTGGCAATTTCCTGTAAGGCCTCCCTGGTAAGGTAAGCCTGGTGCGGGGTTACCAGCACATTAGGATGGTCCATCAACCGTAAAAGTAAAGGGTCTTTTTCAAGGTCATTTTTGTGGTCTTCAAAAAATAAGCCTTTTTCATATTCATACACGTCGATACCCAAATAACCAATTTTACCATTGTCCAAAGCCACCACAACATCCCTGGTATTAATCAGAGCGCCTCTTGAAGTATTGATCAGCATTACCCCGGTTTTCATTTTTTCAAGGGCTGTTTTGTTTATGATGTATTTTGTGTCCGGGTTTAAAGGCAGATGCAGAGAGATAATGTCGGATGATGAAAGCAATGTGTCCAGATCAACCTGCCTTACATTTTTGGCCGCTTCCGGGAACGCCGGGTCATAACCAATTACAACACAACCCATACCATTAAAAATATTTGCAACAGCAAGGCCACTTTTGCCAAGGCCTATAAGGCCTACAGTTTTACCATAAAAATTAAAACCTATCAATTCATCATTCCTGAAATCGAAATGCTTGCTTTGTTCTTCGGCTTTAACTATATGACGATTTAGGGCGAAAGCAAGCGCCAAAGTAAGTTCTGCGACTGCCTGTGGCGAATAATAAGGAACATTGGCGAGTTTTATATTGAATTTGCCGGCAGCTTCAATATTAATTTGATCGGTACCAAACGAGCGGGTAGCAATATATTTGATGCCAAATCCGGCAAGGCGTTCAATAACAGGCGCAGAGACATCGTCATTGGTAAAAACAATTACAGCGTCTTTACCTTCTGCATAAATTGCTGTTTCAAGACTCAGGCCATTAGATATTAAGGTTATATCATGCTTCTTCTGATTGGCTTTCGCCAGAAACTCTTTTTCAAAAGATTTAATACTATACGCCACCGCCTTCATTCAGCTTTTGTTTTATATTACAAAGCTATTTAAAGGGCGATCTTTATAGTGTGAGCGATGTCAGGGAAAAAAGTGACATTGATCAGTTTTTCATTTTAGTTAAGCGGGTCACGTCGAGTAAACGTATAGTGCTTCCCTTTTTTTCAATAAGCCCCTCGTCCTTAAAATCAGATAGCGTACGGCTAACGGTTTCAGTGGCCATGCCTGCCATTGCTGCAAGGTCTTCCCTGGTTATTTTAAAGCCGTCCTCATCATGGCCTGGTTGTTTGTGTAAACGCAGGATAGAATCGGCCAGCCTTTTTCTTACGGAGTTATAGGCAAGTTGCAATAATTGTTCTTCTTTTTCACGGATATCGTTTGACAATAGCTTGATAAACTCTTTGGCAACATCCGGGTATAAATTCAATAATTTTTCAAGGCTGTCTTTTGGAATAAGACATACAGAGGTATCCTCCAAAGCAGTAGCTGTATCACTGTATGATTCGTTGGCAAGCAGGGCCTGTATGCCCAAATAATTGTCGGCTGTAAATATGCCGGTCATTAATTCGCGGCCGTCCTCGGCAAGTTTAACGGTTTTAACCCTGCCGGCCAGCATCAAATAAAGGCCGTTCCCTTTGTCGCCCTCATAATAAATTACCTGGTTCTTTTTAAATTGCCTGGTTTTGCGTTCGCTGATTATTTTTTTCAATTCAGCAAGCCCGTCGTTTTTAGATATCAGACTATCCAAACGGTCAAGTGATTTGCTGTAAAAGGTTTGTTGTATCTCTTTTTTCTTTAAGCGGCTTTCAATTGCATTCAGTAGTTCAATATCATCAAATGGTTTTGTCAGATAATCATCTGCACCCATTTCCATGCCTTTTCTAAGGTCAACTTTTTCGGCTTTTGCTGTTAAAAATATAAAGGGGATCGCCGCAGCTTCAGGGTTCTTGCTCAGTAGATATAAAACGCCATACCCATCAAGTTCGGGCATCATAATATCGCACAAAATAATATCGGGCAAATGTTTCAGGGCAAGTTCAACGCCAATTTTTCCGTTAACGGCTTCAAAAACAGTAAAATCTGCCAGCTGCAAAATTTCAACAACATTTTCACGGATGTCGTTGTTGTCTTCAATTACAAGTACTTTTTTTTTCATGACGTTGGAAATGATAGGGTGAATATGGTCCCGTGGTTAACGCTGCTTTTAAAATCAATATGGCCATACATCAGGTTGGTATAGCGTGTTACAATATTCAGCCCTAAACCAGTACCGGGGATATTGCCGGTATTGTGCGCCCTGAAAAATGCCTCGAACAAATGTTTCTGATCATTTTCTGGTATACCTATCCCATTGTCTTTTATTATTATGGTACAGTATTGGTCGGTTATTTCAGTATTAAATTCAATAAAGGTGTTTTCGCCCGAATATTTTATAGCATTGCCAATCAGGTTAAATATACAATTTCTCAGTAAATTAGGATCAAGGTTAACTGTATTATTAATACCCGTGTGCTGGTAAATAATATTCTGGTTTTGTTTTGCAACCATTTGCATCTCCTCTGTGATATCTTCTGAAAATTTCACAAGGTCAAATTTCACAAATGCTGGTTCTACCTTTCCGGCTTCCAGTTTTTCGAGCGACAAAAAATCGTTTAAAATTGTAGTAAGGTTAACAACAGCGCTTTTAATTTTCCCTACATGTTTGGTAATGTGGTCGCTTTCAAAAGGCTCTGCATATTTATCAATTAACGATGCCGATAACTGCACCGCACTTAATGGGGTGCGGAATTCGTGCGAAGCCATTGAAACAAACCGGCTTTTCAGCTGGCTTAATTCTTTTTCCTTTTCCAATGAAAGGCTTACTTCTTCTTTTGCCCTATGTAATTCAGTTACCGTTTTCTTTAAAGATTGAGTTCGTTCTTCCACCAGTTCCTCCAGGTGAAAGGCATAATCTTTTAGTTGTTCTTCCGCCTCTTTTTGCCGGCTAAGGTCATGGATAAACCCGGTAAATATTTTTCTTCCCAAAAATTGAACTTCGCTCACACCGAGTCTGAAAGGGAATTTAGTGCCATCTTTACGCAGGCCTGTAACTTCGCGGCCAATTCCGATGATATGGGGCTCGCCGGTATGCTGGTACCTGCTGATATAATCATTGTGGTTTTCCCTGTCGGGGGGCGGCATCAGTACAGATACATTTTTACCAATAACCTCTTCTGGCGTATAATCAAATAATTTACAGCCCGACGGATTGATCGATTCAATTATTCCCCGGTCACTTATGGTTATTATGCCGTCAATAGCGTTTTGTATTATTGCTTTCAGCAAGGCCGCATTCTCCATATTGCTCAAATTAACGCAAACTTATCTTAAGATAAAAAGGTTAATTTAAAGTGAATAAATATAATTGCCGAAGTTATATTAAGAATGTGCCATAAAAAGTGATAAGTATCACTTTTTTAAATGAGGGTGGTTTTTATTTGGCTTTGGTTTAATTAACTTTTATTTTCGGTTTCTTCGCGTTCAACGGTTATAGCGCACTCACCTACCAGGGCCGCCACTGCACCAATGGCAGCTAAAACAGGCGCCACCAAAACGCCCACCACCCCGATGGTAAGCGGAAAAGACATCAATTCCCTGCCTGATTTATCGGTGATTGTTATTTTCCTTACATTGCCTTCAGCAATGAGCTCTTTTATTTTATTCAACAGGTTTTCACCATGTATTGAAAATGATTCTTTTGTCATAATTATTGTTTTTTTAATTAGACAAGAATTGGTTTTTGATGTTACAAAAAGGGTAGAAAGGTAAATTGAAGATAAAACACAGCAACAAGATC
>Ga0206938_1180_pt1 | contig 14718 bp, 1 predicted proteins | sample Alteio_BWOrgHeat_12_FD_152918 | JGI IMG/M metagenome (GOLD analysis project Ga0206938, IMG submission 152918) | Enriched cells from forest soil in Barre Woods Harvard Forest LTER site, Petersham, Massachusetts, United States -... | ecosystem: Environmental > Terrestrial > Soil > Temperate forest > O... | reverse complement strand
GTATCTGCTGAAGTATTGGTAAGCCCTCCACCCGGTGTCCATGTATAGTTAGTAGCACCGCTGGCTGTAAGGCCTACGCTTGCACCCGGGCATATTGCAGGACTTGGAGGCACCACAGTTATCACGGGGTTAGGATTTACTACCAGTGTAATAGTTTGCGTGCTTAAGCAACCAACAGCCGTTTTACCGGTTACTGTATATGTTGTAGTTCCGGCAGGCGAAGCATCAACCGATGCACCCGTGGTTTTATTTAATCCTGTTCCTGGACTCCACGTATATGTATTTGCGCCACTCGCGGTAAGTGTAGCGGAATCGCCAGCACAAATACTAGGCTTAGTTGCACTCACTGTTACAGTAGGCGTTGGGTTAACGACTATGGTTTGCGATGCAGTAGACGGGCATCCGTTTGAAGTACCTGTTACCGTATAGGTTGTTGTTGAACCCGGGCCGGCTGTAGGATTTGGGCATGTAGTACAGCTTAACCCTGTTGCAGGGCTCCATGTATATGATGTTGCACCACTTGCTATCATTCCAATACTATCACCTGAACATATTGCGGCTGATATGCTGGTAATAGAAATACTTACAGTAGGAGTTACGTTTACTGTTACTTTAACTGTTGTACTATCGCTGCAGCCACCGCTTGAACCTACAATCGTGTACGTTGTAGTTGAACCGGGATTAGCTGTTACAACAGCACCTGTTGTTGCGCTAAGGCCTGTTGCAGGCTTCCATGTATAGGTTGCACCGCCACTTGCAGTAAGGCTGGTTCCTGCACCGCCTGTACATATAGTAGGGCTGGCAGGAGTTACATTTATAGTTAATGAAGCTGCTACTGTTACGGTTATAGTTTTTGTACTTGTACATCCTAACGATGTTCCCGTTACAGTATAGGTTGTTGTGCTGCCGGGGTTTGCATTTGGATTAGGACAATTGGTACAGCTTAAACCTGTTGTTGGCAACCATGTATATGATGTAGCACCGCTTGCTGTTAAACTAACGCTGCTGCTCGGGCATATAGTTGCACTTGGCGGAGCAACGGTTATGGTAGGCGTTGGATTAACGGTTATAACAACTGTCTTGGTTGAAGTACAACCTGCAGTTGTTCCGGTTACGGTATATGTTGTTGTGCTTCCCGGATTTGCATTTGGATTTGCACAGTTGGTACAGCTTAAGCCCGTTGTTGGTAACCATGTGTATGATGTTGCACCACTCGCTGTTAAACCGACACTGTTTCCAGAACATATTGTTGAACTTGGCGGAGCAACACTAACTGTTGGTGTTGGGTTAACTGTTATAGTTACCGTTTGGGTGCTTGTACAACCTGCGGTTGTTCCTGTAACAGTATATGTTGTTGTACTGCCCGGATTCGCATTTGGATTAGAACAATTGGTACAACTTAAGCCCGTTGTAGGTAACCATGTGTAAGAAGTCGCACCGCTTGCTGTTAATCCCACACCTGCACCACCGCTACATATTGTAGAACTTGGTGGAGCAACACTAACTACAGGAGTTGCATTTACAGTTATAGTTACCGTTTTGGTACTTGTACAACCTGCGGTTGTACCGGTTACCGTATATGTTGTTGTGCTACCGGGATTCGCATTCGGATTAGCACAGTTGGTACAGCTTAAGCCTGTTGTTGGTAACCATGTGTAAGAAGTTGCACCGCTTGCAGTTAAACCAACACCTGCGCCACCGCTACATATTGTAGAACTTGGGGGCGCAACACTAACTACAGGGGTTGCGTTTACAGTTATAGTTACCGTTTGAGTTGATGTACAACCTGCAGTTGTACCCGTCACTGTATATGTTGTTGTGCTACCGGGATTCGCATTTGGGTTAGAACAGTTGGTACAGCTTAAGCCCGTTGTAGGTAACCATGTGTAAGAAGTCGCACCGCTTGCAGTTAAACCAACACCTGCACCACCGCTACATATTGTAGAACTTGGGGGAGCAACGCTTACCACAGGGGTTGCGTTTACAGTTATAGTAACTGTTTTGGTACTTGTACAACCTGCGGTTGTTCCTGTTACAGTATATGTTGTTGTACTGCCCGGATTTGCATTCGGGTTAGAACAGTTTGTACAACTTAAGCCTGTTGTTGGCAACCATGTATAACTTGTAGCACCGCTGGCTGTTAATCCCACACCTGCGCCACCGCTACATATTGTAGAACTTGGAGGAGCCACACTTACAGTCGGAGGAGTGTTTACAGTTATAATAACTGTTTGCGTTGATGAACAACCTGCTGTTGTACCCGTTACCGTATATGTTGTTGTACTTCCCGGATTTGCATTCGGGTTTGAACAGTTGGTACAACTTAAGCCTGTGGTTGGCAACCATGTGTATGAAGTTGCGCCACTTGCTGTTAAACCAACACCCGCACCACCACCACATATTGTAGAACTTGGCGGAGCCACGCTCACGGTAGGAGTTGGATTTACAGTTATAGTTACAGTTTTAGTAGATGTACAACCCGCAGCAGTTCCTGTTACTGTGTATGTTGTAGTAGAACCGGGATTTGCATTCGGATTAGAACAGTTTGTGCAACTTAATCCGGTTGTTGGCAACCATGTGTACGAAGTTGCACCGCTGGCAGTTAAACCCACGCCTGCACCACCGCTACATATTGTTGAACTTGCAGGCGCAACTGATACTGTTGGCGCCGGATTTACTGTTACTGTTACTGAGGCTGTTGCAGTACAACCACCTGTTGTACCTGTTACTGTATAGGTTGTTGTTGAACCCGGGCTTGCTGTTACGCTTGCACCTGTCGTTGCGCTCAATCCTGTAGAAGGGCTCCATGTATATGATGTTGCACCACTTGCGGTAAGTGTTGTGCCTGAACCTGCACAAATAGTAGCGTTAGGTGAAACACTCACGCTTGCAGCGCTTGAGCCACCAACGGTAGCAATTGCAGTAAAGCTTTCGCCGCAACCGAATGACATTGTTACTGTATATGTTCCAGCCGATAAGCCGGTAGCGGTCTGAGTTGCTTGTCCGCCCGGACTCCATGAATATGAAATGCCACCCGGGGTACTACCGCACAATGTAAGATTGGCTGTTGCCGATCCGTTATTTAAACCACAGGTTGTATTTGTAGGAGTTGCAGCTGAAACAACATTACTTATAGGGTTTGTAAACGCTTCTATAAAACCTGCACCGCTGCCGCCTTTTATACTTACCGGGCCTCCGCAGGCGTAAATGTTTCCATCATTAGGCCCCAGCACAACATCAAATACGTTTCCTGAAAGTGCTGTTGAAGAAATTAATGAGAGTGAAGAATTATATACATTTAAACTTGAGTTTGTACCCACATAGACGTTATCGCATTCGTCAGCATCTAACCCACCCCAATATATATCAGTTTCGTTTTCACCCCAGCCATTTGTTTGATATGCATTAATACCGAGTGAAGAGCTTGTTGCACCTGTGCTTTTAACGCACCTTTTTATTGTATAGCCATCATACGTGTACAGCCAATTCGGGCTGGCCGCCATACCATTCATACCATTGGCTATACCAGTCCACTGGCCAACCCATATTTCGCCCGGGCCAACATACATGGGCGATGATATTTCAAAAAGCGCATCACCACTTGGTTGGTTTGTATAATTGGCAGGGTTAAGGGCCGGAACAGGCACGCTCATAAGTATATTAAGACTGCTCACGGGCCAGCCATAATTATATACAAGATCGGAAGATGCTGAAATGGCCATATATGCAGGTGTTCCTGCAGGATCGACCGCAATACGGTTTACGTCCCAATACGCCTGAGGAGTTCCCAATGGGTTTTCAGGAACAATTGAAGCCATATTGGTGTCTAGCATCGCTACCTGGCCGCTGGGCGCGTTTGTTCCGCCACCGCCAATTACCACCTGGCCGCTGCACCTGTTATAGCAAGCTCTCCACATTTCGCGCATACTATTACTGCCCGCAAATCCGCCTAAGTAAGAACCGTTTGTGTTTACTTTTAAAGCCTGAGCACCTACACCATTCGACCAAAAACCTTCAGTGATATAGCATGTGCCGTTTGCTTTGTCTGTTGCAAAGTCGCCGTAGTAGTTAGGACTTATTGTAGTTGCAGTAAATGTCCATTGCAACGTACCTGAAGAATTGAACTTACTTAACTGGTAATAATTATATCCGCCATACACATACACGTTACCGGCGTTGTCGTAATCAAGGTCGTATGCTGCATCGTAACCACTGGTAAATGTTACACTGGTACTCCATGGGTCAATTACAAGGGTGCGTGTATTATCATATCCAGCAGCGGCCGAGAAAGATTCCGTACTTCCGATAAGGTTATAGTTTATTGACACATTTTCTCCTCCACTATAAAAACTATTTGGCGCATGATCTGTAATGTCCTTCAGTATTGAATCGTTACTATGTATTACAACATTACCTTCTTCGTCAACGCGCAGGTTAACATCGCTATACTTTAATTTCAACAATGAGATATCGGCTCCCGGGTGAACTATCACAGCGTATTTAATGCCGGTTTTACCTTCAGGGTAGGTATACTGCAGGTCGATGCCGGGATAAATATCATGGTATGTAAGTTGCTTAAATACATTGGCCCTTATGGTACTATTCTTTCCCGCAGGGTATGTCATATAAAAAGTCTGCTCGTTGTCACCGCTAAGTGAAACTGACGGGTTTGAACCCAGCCATGTTGCTGAAAGGAAGTGAGGTACACAATCAAGAGCAACATCCCTTTCTTTAAACCCATCTTTACCTTCATGCTCTTCTTCATCTTTTCCATCCTTTTTCGGCACAAACTGATCGTTACGGTATACTACGCCCGTTGGGGTAAAATACATTTTGGTTTTGCCAACCTGTGCAAAGAACAATACTTTTTGATTACCTGGCAGATCGTGATTGAACTGGCCTTCATTCTCAACAAATACCTGGTGTTCAAATGGTTTAGCTTTCCATTTTGACTGCAGAGGCTTGTTTTCTGGTGCTTTGGGCTCCTTTATTCCGTTTGCAATCCATCCGGGCTGCGTCTGCTGAGCAGCTTTCTGAACTGTTTTCTCATTGGCGCCGTTGTAATACGTGCCACTCTTTACAATGTGGTTGGGGTTTTGTGCCACCAGAGAGGCCGGCACAAAAACACTTGCAGCCAAAAACATTGAACCTACAATTAATCTACACAATTTACGAGTAATTGGGGTGATAAAAGAACCAGGGTATTTTTTTATCATCTGCGACGAAATATATGGGGCTTAATGTATTAAGAATTAATGAATTATTCTACTCTTTTTCAATATTTTTTCATCTAAAACGGGTTAGGGGACCTTTTGTCCCCCCTCTTTCTCTTACTATTTCAGTGAGTGTGTTAATTTGCTCCTCTAATCAGCTGTAGGCTACCTTGTAAATTATATTGCTTGCCTTTGTAATCTGTAGCCTTAATTATATAGTAATACGTTCCGTCTGACTCCTGAACTCCGGCAGTACTCCTGCCTGTCCAGTCAATATTCGGTGAATTGGCCTCAAATACCTTTTCACCCCAACGGTTGAATATTTCTATGTAATACGTAGCAAGGCCGCCTGCGGTTACATGAAACACATCATTTATTCCATCGCCATTAGGTGTAAACACGTTAGGCACTATGATCCCCTCTTCTACATACACGGTACGCTTAGCAGTATCGGCGCAGCCTGCAGCGTTTTTAGCCACTAACACAACGACATAAGTTCCCTGGTCGCTGCTGTAAGTATAATATGGCATGAATGCTGTGTCGGTGCTTCCGTCGCCAAACGACCAGAAGTAAGAAGTAGCATTTGAACTTAGGTTTGTAAACACCACATATTGGCCACCCCATATTGTATCAGGCGTTGGAACAAATGCTGCTGTAGGTGCAGGATACGTAAATATTAATACAGAATCCTTTGCACTGTCGCCACAACCATCGGTTACTTTACACATATAATATGTAGGTGATGACGGATTAACAGTAACAGGGCCCGCACCTGTGCCTCCACCATTGTTCCATTGATAATTATAGGCCGGCTTGCCACCACTAGCACTCACGCCTATCTGCGCAGGGTAGCCCGAACATATAGAATCACTCTTTGTCATGGTGAGCACCATTGGCGGATAATTGTAGAGTGTTACAGTAGCGCTATCCATACACACACCATTAGCGCCCTTAACCGAATAGGTTGTTGCACCTGACGGAGTTACGTTAATAGATGAAGTAGTTGCACCTGTGCTCCATGTGTAATTAGATGCGCCATTTGCAGTAAGTGTTTCTGACTGGCCTTTGCAAAGTGTATCGCCACCAGATAAACTTATTGTTATTGTAGGCGTAGGATTAACAGTAAGCATAAATGTTGCTGAATCACTACATCCCGCACTGGTTCCCACAACCGTATAGGTAATTGTACCTGTTGGACTGGCAGTGACAGGCGAACCTGTTGTCGCGCTTAAGCCTGTGCCGGGGCTCCATGTGTAATTGCTTGCACCACTGGCTGTAAGTATACTTGAATTTCCCTGGCATATTGAAGAATCGTTCGCAGAAACTGAAATAGTTGGTATTGGGTTCACAGTAATGGTTACTGTTGTACTATCAATACAGCTTGCACCAACCGTACCAACAATTGTATATGTGGTTGTACCTGTTGGGTTCGCACTCACACTTGAACCTGTTGTGGAACTTAATCCGGTACCCGGTTTCCAGGTATAATTAGTTGCGCCACTCGCATTGATGGTTGTAGAATTTCCGTTACAAATACTTGAAGAAACAGGTATTACACTAAGTGAAATACTTCCCACACTTATTGTAACTGTATCGGTAGAACTGCAACCCGCGGTTGTTCCTGTAACTGTAAATGTTGTTGTAGCGCCGGGGCTTGCAGTAGGATTAGGGCAATTGGTGCAGCTTAATCCTCCACCGGGGCTCCATGTGTAACTGGTTGCACCTGTAGCACTGAGTGCAATACTATCGCCTGCGCATACTGTTCCCTTATTAGGAGTTATACTTATAGCAGGAACAGGATTAACAGTTATTGTAATTGTATTGCTATCGCTACATGCGCCCGAAGTTCCTACTACCGTATATGTAGTTGTACTTGCAGGGTTAGCTGAAACACTTGAACCCGTTGTAGAGCTAAGGCCCGTTGCCGGTTTCCATGCATACGTTACAGCACCTGTTGCTGTAATTGTTGTTGATGTACCTGTGCAAATTGTTGAGCTTGTTGCAGAAACACCAACCGCAAGCGCGCCAACAGTAATGGTTTGAGTAAGGGTACTGCTGCATGCACCATTGGTTCCGGTTATGGTGTATGTTGTAGTACTACCCGGCGATGCATCAACAACCGCACCTGTTGTTGTATTCAATCCTGTTCCCGGCGCCCATGTATAATTTGTAGCGCCACTTGCAGTCATCGTAACAGAATCGCCACCACAAATACCCGGTGATGGCGGTGTTACTGTGAGCGTAGGTGTAGGTGTAACATTTATGGTAACAGTTGCAGTGTCGTTACATCCGCCGCCATTACTTCCTACTACTGTATATGTAGTTGTACTTGCAGGGCTTGCCGATACAGTTGCTCCTGTGGTTGCACTTAACCCTGTAGCCGGGCTCCATGTATAGCTTCCCGCACCGCTTGCCGTAATATTGGTTGAGTTGCCCGAGCATATACTTGGTGTAGTTGCATTTACGTTCACCGTTGGTGTTGGATTAATACTAATGGTGAATTGTACCGTATCATTACATCCGCCACCATTGCTGCCCACAACTGTATACGTAGTTGTTGCACCGGGTTTAGCAGTTACAACTGATCCTGTGGTAGCACTTAATCCTGTTCCGGGTGCCCATGTATACGTAGTAGCGCCCGTTGCAGTAACTATTGATGAATCACCTGAACACATTGCAGATGTTGATGGAGTAACATTCATTGTTGGTGTTGGGGTAACTGTTATGGTTACCGTTTGGCTACCCGGACAACCATTGATGCTTGTGGCATTCACCGTATAAGTTGTTGTTACCGCCGGGCTTGCAACTACTGAAGAACCTGTTGTAGCGCTAAGGCCTGTTGCAGGACTCCATGAATATGTGTTTGCACCAGTGGCGGTAAGCGTGCTCGAACTGCCGGAACAAATGCTTGGCGCTGATGGTGTAACAACCACCGTTGGTGTAGGATACACGGTTACCTTAATTGAATCTGTATTGATACAGCCACTTGTACTAGTACCTGTTACGGTATACGTAGTAGTAACTGCGGGGCTTGCATTAGGGTTAGGGCAATTGGTGCAGCTTAAACCGCCTGCAGGTAGCCATGTGTACGTACTTGCTCCGCTTGCCATCAGGCCCATACTATCGCCGGGGCATATAGCTGCTGAAATACCTGTTATGGCAATGCTCAGCACAGGTAACGGATTAACTTTAATAGTTATACTATCCTTCGATGTACAACCGCCTGTTGTTCCGGTAACTGTATATGTTGTTGTTGAAGCCGGTGATGCAGTTGGGTTAGGACAATTGGTACAGCTTAAACCTGTTGCAGGCGCCCAGGTGTAAGATGTAGCACCATTCGCTGTAATAGAAACAGAACCGCCCGCACAAACGCTGTCTTGCGGTGCAACAATGCTTACGGTTGGTGTAGGATTCACAGTAATTTTTACTGTGTTACTATCTGTACATCCGCCACTAACACCTACCACGGTATATGTAGTTGTAGATGCCGGTGATGCTGTAGGACTTGGGCAATTAGTACAGCTCAATCCCGTTGCAGGTTTCCATGTATATGTAGCAGCTCCGCCTCCATTCAATACCACAGAATTACCTGAGCATATTGATGGTGAGCCGGGAGTTACAGTTACATTGAGCGTTGCTGCAACAGTTACTGTTACCGTAGCAGTTGAGGTACAACCAGAACTTGTTCCGGTTACCGTGTACGTTGTAGTAGATGCAGGATTAGCATTGGGATTAGCACAATTCGTGCAACTTAACCCGGTACCGGGGCTCCATGTGTAACTGGTTGCACCACTGGCTGTGAGTGGTACACTATTACCCGGACAAATGGTTGGCGATACGGGTATTACTGATACAGTTGGTGTTGCATTTACTGTAATTGTAACTGTTGCTGTTGATGTACAACCACTTTTGGTTCCGGTTACTGTATATGTTGTTGTTGAGCCCGGATTTGCTGTTGGGTTCGGGCAGTTGGTACAACTCAACCCGCCCGCAGGTGCCCATGTATAGCTGGTTGCACCACTTGCCGTTAATCCTACTCCCGGTCCACCTGAACAAAGTGTAGTAGAACCGGCTGGTGTAATTGAAACAGTAGGAGTTGCATTTACTGTAATTGTTATTGTTGCTGTTGAAGTACAGCCCGACGATGTACCTGTAACTGTATATGTAGTTGTGCCCGCAGGGTTTGCATTTGGGTTTGCACAATTGGTACAGCTTAAACCTGCTGCAGGTGCCCATGTATAACTGGTAGCGCCACTGGCTGTGAGTCCTACCCCCGCTCCACCTGAGCACAGAGTAGTTGAGCCCGCAGGAGTAATTGATACTGTTGGTGTTATGTTTACAGTTATGGTAACCGTTGCGGTTGATGTACAACCCGCTGTTGTTCCGGTAACTGTATATGTTGTGGTAGACGCAGGATTTGCGTTCGGATTTGCACAGTTGGTGCAACTCAATCCACCCGCTGGTGCCCATGTATAGCTGGTAGCGCCACTTGCTGTTAATCCTACTCCCGGTCCACCACTACAAAGTGTTGTTGAACCGGCTGGTGTAATTGAAACAGTAGGAGTTGCATTTACTGTAATTGTAACTGTCGCAGTTGATGTACAACCTGCTGTTGTTCCGGTAACTGTGTATGTTGTTGTACCTGCAGGGTTTGCATTCGGATTCGCGCAGGTGGTGCAACTTAAACCTGCTGCCGGAGCCCATGTATAGCTGGTTGCTCCACTGGCTGTGAGTCCTACTCCTGCTCCGCCAGAACAAAGTGTTGTAGAACCCGCAGGTGTAATAGAAACTGTTGGAGTTGTATTAACTGTGATAGTTACCGTTGCGGTTGATGTACAACCTGCTGTTGTTCCGGTTACAGTGTATGTTGTGGTAGATGCAGGATTTGCATTCGGATTTGCACAGTTGGTACAGCTTAATCCACCCGCTGGTGCCCAAGTATAACTGGTAGCGCCACTGGCAGTCAGTCCTACTCCTGCTCCACCAGAGCATAATGTTGTTGAACCTCCCGGAGTAATAGAAACTGTTGGTGTTGTGTTTACAGTAACAGTTACCGTTTGTGTGCCGGTACAACCTGCACCATTTGTTCCGGTTACCGTGTAAGTTGTAGTACTTGCAGGGTTTGCGGTTGGATTAGCACAATTGGTACAACTCAGGCCTGTTGAAGGCGCCCAGGTATATGTACTTGCACCGCTTGCAGTAAGCGTTACACCGGCCCCACCCGAGCAGAGCGTGGTTGAACCACCCGGGGTAATTACAATTGTTGGATTAGGATTCACGGTTACTGTAACTGTCGCAGTTCCGCTTGCACAGGCGCCATTTGAACCTGTAACTGTATATGTTGTTGTGCTTGCAGGGCTTGCAGTAACAGAAGCTCCTGTAGTTGCACTTAAACCTGTTGCAGGGCTCCATGTATATGTTGTTCCTCCGCTTGCATTAAGGGTTACTGAACCGCCCGTACAAAATGTTGTCGCCCCTCCTGCACTTATGCTTATACTGGCCGATGAACTGAAAGAACTGCTTACCATAGTAGCAGTCATATTGGTTACAGACGGATTAGCATTAATAGTTACAACGTTCTTTTCGGTATACCCTCCACCTGCCGAACCTACACGGGTTACAAGGCTATTAGGCGCGGTCAGGTAACTGTTGCCCGGAACCCATACACGTACTTGCAGTGGTACGGCTGCAACGCCAGGTGTTCTGTCAATAACTGTTATGGCTGGAGTGCTACTGCATATTCCACCATTTGAATTACCACTTGAATATTTTGCAGCCATTAAGCCCTGGTTGCCGCTTGAAAAAGTTGCATTGCCCAAACATAGGTATGAACTACTGCTCAATTGCTGTGCATCGGGGCCATACCAGTCAGAGAAATCTGTAGCATCAAGATTTGTTGTACCGAATTGAATCGCGTTTACAACATTCATGTTCAACGGGTTCACTTCCATCGACACAAAGTCAGACTGACCGCCCGATGAAGCGTCAACTATCCAGCCGCCTACTAACACATTACCATTTGAAAGCGGCTTAACCGTGCGCGCGGCGCCACCACTGCTGGCACCGAAATAATATTCTTTTGCATATTCAATAAAACCAGTGTTGCTAATTCTAACCAGCAACCATCCTGCATCATCGTTTATTAAACCGGCAACCATCAGGTCGCCACTTCCGTCAGTAAGCTGACAAATACCATAACCTGCCTCCCACGCTGTGGTAGTTGAAGGATTACCCGTTCCCAGGTACAGGTTCTTCACCCATTGCGGGTTACCGAACGTATCGGTTTTCATAATGAACATCTGTACTCTCCATACACCTCCACCCGGGCTGTATTTATCAACCGACAAGCCGGTTATATACAAGCCATTGGTAGCTTTGTCGTATACAAAATCTTCAGGCGCATCGTTCCGTGTTGAATCACAGTTTACAACTCCTGAAAGCAGGAAGTTATATCCAAGGCCTATTGTTTGAGTAAAGACCGTATCTCCGGGAAGACCTGTTGCAATTTTTGCAATGAAAATATCCGACATTGGATCATATCCCGAAGCGCCACCCTGAACCTGGTACCCGCCACCTGCAACAGCGGCATTTCCGCCTGTTTCATTCATTGAGCCCATGTAATAATAATACCCACCGGGGGTTGCCTTTGCCACATGCCCTACCGTCCAGGCACCATCGCCAAAATAGGTTTCGCATGTAAAGTCTATCGACAAATTCGGTGTACCGGTACTGTCAACACGCATAAAGTTACCTGACTCGCCAAAGGTTACAGGGTTACTATTCTGATCAAGACCCGCAATAACCATACCCGTTGATGGTGTGTTATACTTATCAGGGTAAATACTGAATGGTTCGTAACCATTGCCGGGCGTATTAATACGATGTGCCCAGTCAAGGATACCATTGGTATCGGTTTTAATTACCAGGTACGCAATATTTGAAATACTGGTAGAGTAATCGCCCACAGCGAAAATATGGTTGCCGTTATAGACATCGTTTTGTGCCCTGTTAAAGTTTACATTCTGACCCGTAAGTTCATATTGGTCAAGGTAATATTGGGCTGATGCAGTAAATGAAAAGCAGAATAAGAATAACCCTGAAAGGGTTACAATAATTTTCTTCTGCATGGACTGCCGGGTAGTTTTTTCCATACTTAACTTATTGGTGTGATTGAACTCATTTCGAAATTAACTGGCTGACAGACCATTTGAAAGCAATTTGAAACATATTTCACTTCACAGTAAAATTTTGTTTTCTGAACGTAACTAAACTGTTTAGCCTGCGTAGTAACGTTTTTTCTGAAAATGGCACTAAAGCCAATAAAACCACTTACATAAGGGGTTACTTTCATGGTAGAATTTTGGTACCCTAAATTTATCCCATTTACTGGCCTTAGCCTGAGTATAATTCACCAGTAATCCCTATTCTGATCATACATCATGTATTAATAAGCCTAAAAAATGCCACAAAACATATAATTATCCGTGGGAATTATCCTATTTCTGATTCAGGCGTATTGAGCTAAATCAGGAAAAACAAAAGCCCCAACTGTTAAGTCGGGGCTTCGTTCAATTTTTTTCTATTTTATTACTTGGTACCGGTTCCGCGAATCAGTTGCAGGTAACCATCAAGATTATAATTCTTGTTTGCGTAATCGGTTGCTTTTATTTCATAATAATATGTACCGTCAGACTCTTCTACCCCAGATGTACTGCGTCCTGTCCAGTCAATATTCGGTGAATTGGCCTCGAATACTTTTTCACCCCAGCGGTTGAATATTTCTATTGAATACGTTTTCATGCCACCCGCTGTAACATGGAATACATCATTTTTACCGTCGCCGTTCGGTGTAAATACGTTTGGCACCACAAGGGCTTCAATCACATAAACTGTATCTGACATTGAGTCGCGGCAGCCGAACGAATTTGTAACTATTTGCGTTACCACGTAGGAGCCCGGTTCATTATACTGCTGGTAAGGTTGCTGAGCCGAAGAAGTTACTCCGTTACCCAGTGTCCAGAACCATGAAGTAGCGCCTGTACTGGTATTTACAAAGGTTATAAACTGGCCACCCAATACTGTATCAGGTGTTGATACAAAGCCGGCTTTAGGTGAAGGGCTAACAATTACGGCAACTGAATCTTTTAAACTGTCGCCGCAAGCATCCTTAGCTGTAATAACGTAATATGTTGTTGAGCCCGGTGAAACCGTGAATGGCCCCGTTCCGGTACCTAATCCATTGTTCCAGTTGTACACATAACCCGGTTTTCCGCCTGTAACAAAACCACCTACCTGAACTGACCTGCCCGCGCAGAGAGAATCATTCGGTGTTAAGAACAGTTTCATTGGAGGCGGAACATATAAGGTAACTGAATCAATCGATGTGCAATTTCCTGTAGTACCTACAACCGTGTATGTTACTTGTGAACCTACAGTTACTGTATTAGCAGGACATGCAGGGCAAGTTCCTGCCGGTGTCCATGCATAGCTGGTAGCGCCGCTGGCGGTCATAGTTACTGATTGACCAGGACAAACTGTATCACTGCCCGAGAGCGAAATGCTTACTGTTGGTGTTGGGTTTACTGTAATATTAATTGTTGCATTGGTATCGCAGCCATTAGCATCGGTAGCTATAACCGAATATGTAGTGCTGCTGCCGGGAGTAACGCTTACGCTTGAACCCGATAAGGGCCCCGGATTCCAGACATAAGTTGATGCGCCACTCGCTGAAAGTGTTGTGCTCATTCCGCTACACATATTGGTATCGGTAGCTGAAACTGAAATTACAGGAAGCGGATTGACAGTTACCGTAATCATTACACTATCCTTACAACTTCCGGTTGTTGTACCAACCACTGTATATGTAGTGGTAGCTGATGGATTAGCTGTAACCGGCGTGCCTGTTGTTGAACTAAGATTACTACCATACCATGTATAATTTGTAGCGCCCGAAGCACTTAGGGTAGTTGATTTTCCGTTACATATAGTTGGATTGCTGGCTGAAGGTATTACCACAAGCGGGTTAACACTTACAGTAACGTTAGCAGTTGCGTTACATCCGTTTCCATCGGTTCCGGTAACCGTGTATGTTATTGTTGAAGGCGGATTTGCTGAAACCGTTGCGCCCGTTGTTGAACTTAAATTAGTTCCGGGGTTCCATGTGTATGTAACAGCACCGCTTGCATTGAGCACTGCTGTATCGCCCGGGCAAATAGTTGTATTTGGCGAGGTTATACTTACCGTTGGTAGCGGATTAACTGTTATTGTTACGAATGCGCTGTCAGTACATCCTGCCGAACTGCCTACTACTGTATAAGTTGTTGTTGAAGTTGGGTTAGCAGAAACCACTGCGCCTGTTGTAGAACTCAGGCCTGTACCCGGAAACCAGTTGTATACCGCTGCGCCTGTAGCCGTTAATGTTGAAGTATCTCCTGAACACAATGTATTGCTGGATGCGCTTACACTTACTGCTAATGTACCCACATTAATGGTTACAGTTTGTGTA
>Ga0206938_1179_pt1 | contig 14786 bp, 9 predicted proteins | sample Alteio_BWOrgHeat_12_FD_152918 | JGI IMG/M metagenome (GOLD analysis project Ga0206938, IMG submission 152918) | Enriched cells from forest soil in Barre Woods Harvard Forest LTER site, Petersham, Massachusetts, United States -... | ecosystem: Environmental > Terrestrial > Soil > Temperate forest > O... | reverse complement strand
ATCAGCGATGAACTGTTTTATTCAAACTGAAATCATGAACAAATGTAATGTGCCCCAAATAAGTTAAAGATTGGTATCGACACGTTGTTAAAGTATCGCGACAGAAACACGTAAAACGGGGGTAAATGCACATAATCGCAAATTATATTATAAAGACCCGGACACAGCTTTTCTGTGATATCAGCATAAAGTGGACCAGTTCGGTTATTTTTAGATTAAAATATTGATATACAGATATTTAATGGCATTTTCGAGGTAAAATATTTCCTTCGGTAATAAAACAACGATAGTCATTGCAGATTTTGAATTCACTTGTATAATGTAATACTTACCGACAATATTACTTTAATGATCGATAGATTATACATTGGAAACGACATCAACTTTAAGGAGGCATCAACCTGGCTTTTAAGGAACTACGCCCCTTCTATGGTTAAAAGAATTGTGTAAACTCACGCCGGTTATAGAACAATTGACGATTGCATAACAGCCATTCCTTTCTTATCAGGTCGTAGCTGTTTAACTACATTCTGTCGGCACATTCCCACTATGTGTCGAAACCATAAAATAAAGTACCTGCGGCTAACCTATTTTTGCTTGTATTATTTCAAAATATTGACGTGCAATTATGGATTATGGCTTTGCTGAACTGGTGGACAAGGAACTAATGCTATTATCAATAGGTTTAGTTGGATATGTATTATGTAAAATTGGGAAATCGAAAAAGGGATCACCCGTTGCCCTTACTGATGCCGAAATAAATGAGGCTAAGATATGGTACCAGAGTACCTATCAGGCGGCGACCGATCCCAAATTACCAAAACAAAACATAGAAAAATACGCCGGAGACTGGAGTGGGAAATTCAAGCCTGACTGGCAGGAAGCCCAAATGTTTAATGAATGCGGGACTACTATAATTGAAATACCTGCCATTAAAAACGGGGAAATGACGTTGTCTTTTTCCAGGCCCGGCACCCCCGAACTTGATTTTAATAAATCAGGCACAAAAACCTCGCTATTGATCGTAAAGCGAAAAATGGACTATCATTTGTATGCTATGACTATTGTGGCAAGTGCGGCGCATTTAAGAGCAAACCATGGCAGGTTGGGCAATAATACCTATCAAAAAAAAGATAAGAATTTTGAAGGGGCCGTTTTTTTTAACAAAATGGATGGCACATTTTTAAATGGCTGGTGTTATCAAAATGGTGAAGCAACCAGGCAACTTTATCCTTCGGGCGCAAGTTATTCAGGAATCCGCTTAATGGATAAAAGACATAAAGCTGTTGAAGATTTGTCAACTGGCCGCAGTACGCTGATAGTAGCAGCACTATGGGAAGACCCTATCTATGCCGGTAATAGTCCAATTGCTTACAAATGCAATACATATATCACGACTAATGTGTATGCCGACTGTCCAATCGGCGAGGGTATAACAATCCCCGGCGGTATCGACGAAACATTTCGCCCTTATACAGTGTCAGAGAATCTGCAGTCAAGGCTCCGCCTCAGGCACGAGTTACTCCGGTTAAAACGGGGCGTCAGAAATTTGAATTGAATAGGTGTGGTGATATTGAAAGAAGATTTATCCAAAGAAAATGGTAACGCCCGGGCCTGTCTGAACAACTCACCGGATGGAACAAGCGCCCTATACATCCCCAAAAAAAAGGCGTTAGTTATCGCTAAATTATAATATACAAAAATGTCTTTTTCCAGTTAAGCTTTCGGTCCCTCATGAATTTGAACTTAAATAGCTATGGTTATTTGCATTTTAAGTTTGTCCATAAGTTTTATATTGAGCAAATTTTAGAATTTTAACAGGCATGGCTTGGGAACGCCCCTCCGTCGATTGATTTTTCTGCTGGCCAACCTCCCCGACGAGGCGAAATAAATAAAAAAGAGTTCGATAAAGAGCCTGGCCGGTAGAAACCGTTTTTGCCGGTTATTACGTTCCATCGGAACGTTTGGTGAGACCATCAAACCCTTCAGACTTAATGTGGTAACTTAAAATTGGAACAAACTTTAATACTACCGTTAAAATCTCTGTATGTGGCGTAATAAAAAAACCGGCGAAGAGGGATCACAAACCCTCTTTCTGCCGGTACCCGCAATAATGTCGCTAACTTTACCAAACTGCGGCACTCGAACACAAATCAACACATACGCCGACAAGTTGGTGATGTCGGCGAACCGGTGACAAACGACCATTTGCGCTGTTGCATTAATTTATTGTAGAAAGTATTTATCGCACACAGGCCTGTGTTCTCTGCCAGTCCGGCTTATCCGGGCTGTGGGCCAGCTATTATCGTACCTGGCTGGCTATTGCATTCATCAAGCTGCCTACTGCACCTGTATCGCCTGCCGCTTTCTATGACGCGCATACCTGGCCGCCAGCTCGTCATTATGCAACCAGGGAGACGGCTGATTCAGCACGACTTTATACCCGTGATAAATATCATATTGGCGATATTTGGCAGGCAGCGAACGCTTGCGTACCCATCCTTTATCGCTTGCGTAAATATATTGATGAGCAGGTATATCATAGTAAATGCCAACGTCGGGCATATAATAATATTCAGCATGGTTATAGCCTGTAGCCAGGCGTCTGTCCGATGGAATGGTTGAATCCGGATCGGTACCGCCGCCCGGCAAGCCAACCTGGGCGTGCACAGTTAATGCGCCCGATGTTACAAGCAATAATGTTATTATTACTTTGATTAGGTCACTGTTTTTCAACATAATTTTTTTTGTTAAGTTGCACATTGGATTATTTTATTACCTGGGCCGGATTGCCAAAATTGAATTTTACCCCCAGCACTATTTGCCGGTATTGGTCGGTGTGGAGGTTTCTGAATTTGCTCGGCGGATCGTCATAACCATCAAGTCCCTCACCAAATACCAGGCTATGCACATAACTTAAATCAATAGCCATATAAGGCTCCTGGTAGTTATTGTAAAATTTGAATTCGTACCCGAACGTCAGCGGTATATCTACATTTATGCTTTTGTTTGCACCCGGAAACCTGTAACCCTGCTCGTAAATGCTATAGCGCTGCACTGTATTGTTATTGGATACAAAACCGATGCCTGTACCTCCATAAAAGTTCTTTACAAAGTTGACAAAGTCGCTTCTTGAGTAACCGATAAAGCCCCCCAGCTGAAAGTCGGTACGAAGGATAAATGCCGAATAGTGGTTGATGTATTGGCGGCCATATGGGTCTGAATTTGGACTAAGGCCGCCGCCGGATAATGTGCCGTATTGGAATTCGGCAACGGAGGACGCGAAAGGCCCATAATTATATACGAAATTTAGATTGGCGGAAACATGACTTGTTTGCGTGGTTATATTAGTGAAACCACGTTCGTAGCTAAGGTCCAGGCCAACCCCAAACTCATCGTAATAATATGCCTGCTGAGCTTCAACGATGAATGATGGTAAAACAAACGATAAAAGTAAAATGAGTTTTTTCAATGCTTAATTTTAATGTGTTATGTTATTGAACCGACCGATCTATACCCGCGATGATTTGCTGATATGGATCATATTAATAAATCCAAAAAGTAGCCTGGGCTGCGGCAGCTGTGCCCGCAAGCGGATTTTTAACCTGATTTTCTGTGTTCCGCTATTTTCCCGCGCAGTCCCATTAATATTCTATAACCGGAAAGCCGCCTGACGCCGGCCCTTAACGGTAGCGGCACTAAAGTGCATTTCAGTTTTTGCTTCCCTATTCCCGGTGCGTTTAGATTTAAAACAACGTTAAACCTATGTCGACCAAATAGTTAATGGCCGCAAAAGTATTGTTAGTCAAAAAAAATGCTTTATGGTTTCGACACATGCATAGAGGATGCCGACAGAAAATAGCTAATGAACGACGGCTACCAGCGAGCTTTTTGATCAAAGGCGCCGGGAAGAATGTTTTGAATTAATATTACCGGATAAGCGAAAGCCGTTAAGTTGTAACCTGCAATAATTTAGCTTTCATGGTTACTATTTGAAGTATATAGGGATGATACGGCAGTATATTGCCTGTACTGATCTATTTTTATCAACGGCTGAAAAACCTGAAGCGCTTGCTGATTTTGTGATGATAATGCAGAAAAGTTAAAAAGCTACCATAGTTTGAATAGCAAACCCGGTAAACCTGTAAGGTTCCTGCAATATCGGATATCGTCGGACTTAATTATTATTCTATCTGTTCGTTTGGTCAATTTGCCGATTAATAGCAGTTGTTTCGGCCGAAATATACTTTTTTTTCAAACCCCTATGTATAAGCAGGTTATTCCATTTCCGTAATTTATTCTGGTCCATTTTAACACGCACTTCTGTGTTTTTCGCTGCCATTGCTAATTCCTTCACAAAATAACCGGCAAAATTCATTTTCTATCGGCGGGGCCTTGGTATCTGTCGATACCACTAAATAACATATTCTGCAACGTTTTTCTTTGCGCCCCACGAAATAGTTCTATGTTGTTAAAGAAAATAATCTTACCCGTATTTGCAATCGTTTTTCCTTGTATTATATTTTGTCAGCCTGCCCAAAAAGGGTCGCTGGGGTATTTGAGTTTGTGCAATGGCCTTAAGCAAATTAAACTGGGTTCTGACCTTGGGCGGCTCGATCCACACAAGTTGGCTTACCTGGATGATGTTGATAGCCTGGACGCCGATGGCTGCTACAAATTTTGCTACAAGGATAGTGATATGCTGTACTTAGGAAACGGGTTGTTACTTAACCGGATAGGCCTTCGCACTTATAATGGTAGAATAGTTAACATTTACCTCTTTTTTCCGAGGGATGCAGGGCATTCGGTTCTTAAGAGTTTCGAAGCGAACTACGGAGAATATACCGACATTCTGGGGGAATTTATGTATGACTGGAAGACAACAGGGGTGACTTTATCATTGCGTTACAGCCGGGCCGTCGAAATGGGAGTAGCGATATTTACGTGCGTTGATGTTGAGAACCAAATGGTTGAAAATGGCAATAGACAAAAACCATTCGGACGAGATGCCAATGATCCGGTCGCTATTAAGAAATTTGCAGGTAGTCCCAAAAAATGAAATTACCTCCGATGGCGGGGTAGCCCAATAAGGTGTACAATGAAATTTGATGCGATGCAAATTTCGGGATTTGTAAATTGTTTAAATGAAACTAACAGGCGGAATATGCGCTTTCATGAGCGTTGCTAATTTCCGGCAATATCGGATATCATCGGTCTCAATTATCATTCTATCGATCTACTCATCCAACTTGTCGATTGAGTGCTGCTGTTTCGTCTAAAATAAGCATTTTATATAAATATCTATATATCAGTTGTTTATTCCATTTTACACGCCTTATTCTTATTCATTTTAATGCCCTTTCTGGCACTTTTCTGTGCCGTTAATAACCTATTATTACAATATCCCGCAAAATTCATTTTCTATCGGCATCGTCTTGCTATGTGTCGATACCACTAAATAATATACTCAACTGCGCATTTCCTTTGCATGCTGCAATGGCATTACCGGGCACCAATAGTATTCAATTTTTAACATCCAGACTGTGTCAATTGGCAGAATAAAAACGGTTTCTCTAAACGCAAATTTTACGTGGACTTATTTCAAATAGCAACAACCGTTTTGGCAATCGTAGCACTGGTGCTAATTATTTCAACGCTGGTTTATATGGTTAAAATGGTATTTGTTAAACCACCAAAAAAGTTAAGGAGAACCGCACAGGCGCTCAAAAATTTAAAACAAAAAATTAATCGAAAATAAAACAAAACTGGTTCAAAAGAAGGAAGCAGGTCCAGTTTCTCGCAACTACTGATAGCGGTAAACAAAACGAATTTCCGGTCTTATGGAATTTGATATTTCTAATAACACATGACTACCCTTAATGAGTTCAAGGCAATGGATATAAACGAAAAAATAAAGGCACTGGAAAAAGGCACTTACCTCTCAGAAAGGAAGGAAGATCAAATACTGGTTCGACTTTATAAACTGGGGAATTTTTATGTAGAGTCATTTATCGAGCTGCGCCGGAATAAGATCGTTCATCTCATCGCCTTTAATTCAAACGACTTGCTTCTTCCATACATAAAAAAATGAAACTATTAATCCTCGACACTTTCCTGGCTTTAGTAAATGGGGTATTGATTGCTGAAAAGATTGCCGGGGGCCGGAAGGCGAATAATAAAATGAAAAAATATTGACAAAATGAACATATTAAACTTCAAAAGAATTGCAGGGGCGTACACTGGTGTGTGTGTGCCCTCAGTTTTTATTAAAAAGCGGGTCAGGCATTTTGTTGCTTGCCTTGCTGGAGCACTATTACTGACACAAAGCGCTTTTGCGCAGGCGCCAAATATCTCTTATAGCCCTTCAACCGATGTGCTGACTTTAGGTAATGCTTTCTCCATAACGCCCGCAAATACAGGTGGCGCTGTTCAGGGCAGTTACGGCGTAACCACATTTGCAGGAAGTACGTCAGGAACATCCGGCACCACCAATGGCACGGGTACAGCAGCCCGGTTCAACGCCCCAAGTGCCATATGGATTGATCCGGCCTCAGGTACAATGTACATTGCTGATCAAACAAATAACCAAATACGGCAGATCACCTCAGCAGGTGTAGTAACCTTGCTGGCGGGCAGCCCCACGTCTCTGCAAGGCACCACCAACGGAACAGGCACTGCGGCCCTTTTTGGCGGCCCGGTTGGCATAACCGGTGATGGGGCGGGCAATTTGTATGTAGCTGAATATGCCAATAGTGATATCCGTAAGATCGTCATTTCCACCGCTGCAGTTACCCTGTTGGCGGGGAGCTCCACAGGAACGTCAGGATTGACGAACGGCACAGGTACCGCCGCCCGTTTCAACCTTCCGAGGGATATAACTTACAACCCAACAGACGGGGCGCTCTATGTTGCGGATTTTTTAAATAACCAGATCAGAAAAGTAACAACAGCCGGCGTGGTAACCACCTTTGCCGGCAGCAATTCGGGAACATCGGGACTTGCCAATGGTACAGGTACAGCCGCTGCCTTCAATCGCCCCGACGGCATAACTGTTGACGCATCCGGCAACCTGGTTGTAAGCGACTCTTTTAATTCTGAGATCAGGAAGATAACCACACCAGGAGCGGTTGTGAGCCTTTTTGCGGGGAGTGCGACCGGCGCTTCCGGCAGTGCCGACGGCACAGGCACCGCCGCCACCTTTAACCTTCCGGCAGGAATTTCTGTGGATGCATCCGGAAATTTATACGTGGCGGATAACGGCAATAACAAAATCAGGTTGATTAGCTCGTCCGCAGTGGTAACAACCATTGCAGGGAACGGCACCGCCGGCTATTTGGATGGTACAGGTACGGCTGCCGAATTTAAGCAGCCCCGGGGAATATACTTCGATCCGTCAGGGGTGAACTTGTATATTGCTGACTGGGGCAATAACGTGATCCGCAGGTTTGGGATTTATGGATACACGATCAGCCCTTCGCTACCGGCGGGGCTTACTTTTGACAATACCACCGGCATTATCAGCGGCACACCTACCAGTGCATTTTCAGCTACCGTATTCACAGTTACAGCCTATAACTCATCCGGAAACTCTTCTACAACCATCACGTTATCCGCGGTGGGCATGGCGCCTAATATCTCCTACACTCCTTCAACCAATGTATTGAACGTAGGCAGCGCTTTCTCTATAACACCCGCAAATTCAGGTGGTGCTGTGCCACTCAACACTATTGGCCTGATCAGTACTTTTGCCGGAAGTACGGCAGGAACGGCCGGTACCACCAATGCCACAGGTACTGCGGCACGTTTCAGTGGTCCCAGGGGAGGAGCATTTGATGCATCAGGCAACGTGTATGTTGCGGATAATAGCAATAATGAGATCCGCAAGATCACCCCGGCCGGCGTGGTTACACTGCTGGCAGGCAGTTCGACAGGCGCTTCCGGCATTACAAACGGCACGGGTACCGCCGCACTGTTTAATTTCCCCGTTGGCGTAGCCTCAGACGGCGCAGGAAACCTTTATGTTACCGACTTTAACAATAACGAGATCAGGAAGATCGTAATCTCGACAGGCGCTGTGACGCTTTTGGCAGGGAGCGCCACCGGGGCTAGCGGTTCTGCGAACGGCACAGGCTCAGCGGCCACTTTTAATCAGCCGGAGGGCATAACTTACAATGCGGCCGTTGGCGCACTCTTCGTAACGGAGTCTAATGGCAACCGGATCAGAAAAGTGACAACCGCCGGCGTGGTGACCACATTTGCCGGGAGTGGAACCGCCGGCAACACAAATGCTACAGGTACATCGGCACAATTCTTTGCCCCCCGCAGCATTGCCGCTGATGCTTCAGGAAACCTGTATGTGGCTGATTATGGCAATAATGAGATCCGCAAGATAACTACCACCGCCGTGGTGACCCTGTTCGCCGGAAGCGCCACAGGCGCATCCGGCTCCGCTAACGGAACAGGCAGCGCTGCCACTTTTAGCAGCCCGCTATCAGTTACTGTCGATGCCTCGGGTAATTTGTACATAGGCGATGGCTCTAATCTCATCCGGGCAATTACGTCTGCAGCGGTAGTAACGACTGTTGCCGGGACAGGCAGCATCGGTTATGTTGACGGCGCCGGCACATTAGCTGAGTTTGATAGAATGGAGGGAATTGAATATAACCCGACAAATGGAACAGTACTGATCGGTGACCTGTTTAATAATGTGATCCGTGAAATGTCAAACTATGGATATTTTATCACCCCGTCGCTACCCGCAGGATTAAGTTTTGACGGAACGACCGGAAAGATCAGCGGCACCCCTACCAGTACATTTTCAGCTACAGTATTTACCGTTACAGCTTACAACCAAAACGGAAGTTCAACAACTACCATAACATTATCTGCTATATCAACAATCGATTGGACAGGCACAACCAGTACTGCCTGGGCTACCGGATCCAACTGGAGTACAGGCACAGTGCCGGGCGTCAACGATATGGCTCGCATAGGGGTAGTAGCCTATTCCGGAAGTCAACCGACTGTAAGTTCAAGCACTTCGGTTTATGCCGTTGAGCTGGGCAAAGCTAATTTACCCGTCGCCTTAACCTTAGCTTCCGGCGCAATTTTGACCACCGGTACAGGTGGGGTTGTGATGGATTCATTGGCGAAGCTGAACGTCTTTGGGCCCGGTACTTTACTTATCGGCAGCGGCACTACAAAATTATATGCCAACTCAGGGATTTCTCTTCTAAGCAACGCTGTTTTAAGCCTGGGCACAAATGTATCGTTAATTAACCAGGGCACTCTGGCTTTGGCTTCCGACGCCAATGGCTCAGCGTCCATAGCTGCATTGCCATCCGGGGCTTCTGTCAGCGGGGTTGTACTATGGGCCCGCTATCTTACCGGCGGGGCGGGGCACCGGGGATACCGGCTATTGTCTTCCCCGGTTTATGCCAGTACCGATTCTTATGGCAACAAGATCTACAGTATCAACTTCCTGCTGAATTCGACCTTCCTTACAGGTTACGGGGGAACTGCCGGCGGCTTTAGCCAATACGGCAACCCTACCTTGTACCTGTACCGCGAAAGCCTGACCAATCCTGTCAGTAACACCTTTTATGGCGGCAATTTCAGGAGTATTAACAACATCAGTGCGGCGCCCAATTACACCATTGATATCGATGGCGGGCCGTATAACATTCCGGTCGGGAACGGCTATTTATTCTTTTTCAGGGGCAGTACCGCTACAGTGAATCCCTATACCCCTGCCACTATCCCGGTGGCCGCAACTTTACTCGCTTCCGGCACCTTAAACCAGGGTACCATTACGGTAAAGGATTGGTTTACCCCATCTTCGTCATCATTAAGCTTTACTGCAGCAAGCCCTGCCGGGATACAGGGTTTTAACCTGCTGGGCAACCCCTACCCCTGCACCATCAATTTTGAAAAATTTAACCGCAACGGCGCCAGTTCTACCATTTATATGAGTGGCATGACTACGCCGGCTACCATCTATTTCTTTAACCCGGTTACCAAACAATATTGCAGTTACCAGCAAAAAAGCAGCATCAGTTCGGCTGCTGATACTACTACCAGTATTAATCCCGGCATTTCAAGTGATGGCTACGCTACCAACATGATCGCCAGCGGAGAAGGTTTCTTTATCAAGGCTACCGGTACAGGTCAAACATTCACCTTCACCGAAAATGCAAAAGTAACCACCCAGCCATTAACCACCAGCCTGGGCGAGCTGATGAGTACCGGAAATAAATCGCTTCCATCGGCGCACCGCAGTGCGGATTTGGCAGGGATGGCCAATGCGTCCGCTGCACAGCCCGATGCCCTGTTAAGGCTCAGAATGGTAACCGATTCCTTAAATACCGATGAGGTGGTCCTGGTATTTAACAGCCAGGGCGCCGCAGCATACGCAGCGCAGCAGGATGCCCTGGATCTTGGCGGGAACGGCGCTTTGGAAAATCTGTCCCTTTTATCAAGTGACAGCGTTAAATTATGTATTTACAAAACGCAGCTGCCTGGCAAAATACAGCAAACCATTCCTTTACAGGTGGATGCGGTAGCTTCCGGCAATTACCAGCTTAAAAAGATCCAGTTGAACAATCTGCCAAAACTGTATAGGGTTTGGCTGCAGGATGCCTTTATGAAAGATTCGCTGGAGGTGACAGCAAACGATACCTATAGCTTTGACATCGATAAATCCAATCCCGCTACATTCGGCACCGGCCGGTTTAATCTGGTTATCCGGCAGGACCCGGCTTTAGGGGTACACCTGCTAAATTTTACCGCACTAAAAGCAACAGCCGGTGCACAGGTTGGATGGGTAACCGAGAACGAAGATAATTATACCAGCTTCACGGTTGAAAGAAGCAGCGATAACGGGACAACTTTTACTGACCTGGGAGAAATAGCCTCAAGCGGGCTGGGCACTTATGGTTTTCTGGATAAAAATCCCCCGGTTGCTACCGACCAATACCGCTTAAAGATCACTGATCTTAATGGTACCATCACTTATTCATCCGTAGTAACGCTGATATATGGCAATGGAAAAGGCAGCAAGGTGGCCAATACCGTTAATGTTTACCCTAATCCCGCAAGCAGCATCATTGATTTGTCGATAGCTCAAAATGATCTGGCGCCCTCAGCTGCAAGCTCGGCATCCTACAAAATAATTATTACCAACAGCAGCGGTGCAATTGTAAAAACTGCCGTTTCCCAAGGCGCAACATGGCAAAGTAATGTAGGTAGTTTTTTACCGGGAACCTATGTGATACAGGTGGTGAGCAGAAGCAATAATAGCCTGGTTGGGCAAACAAAGTTTATAAAAATTTAAAGAGAGAAATTAAGAAAGATGAGATTGAAAATGTTTTGGGACGCACACCTATTCGTTTTTATTCACACGATCTGCTTCTTCCATACATAAGAAAATGAAACTATTAGTCATCGACGTTTTCCTGGCTTTTGTAAATGGGCTGCTGATTGGCGATAAGATTGCCAGGGCCCGAAAGTTGAGTCGCAAAATAAAAAAATATTGACAAAATGAACATATTAAACTTCAAAAGATTTGCCAGAGTGTACACTGGTGTGTGTGTGTGCCCCATTTTAAAAAAAAATCGGATCGGGCACTTTGTTGCTTGCCTTACAGGGGCACTATTATTATCGCAGAGCGCCTTTGCGCAGGCGCCCAATATATCGTACAGCCCTTCAACCAATGTGCTGGCTTTAGGTAATGCTTTCTCCATAGCGCCTGGCAATACGGGTGGTGCTGTTCCTGCAGGCGGCTTCGGTACGGTAAGCACTTTTGCAGGCAGCACTTCAGGAACAACGGGATGGACCAATGGTACAGGTACGGCGGCCCGTTTTTTCTTCCCCAATGCAGTGGCGATCGATGCATCCGGCACCTACTATGTTACGGAAGACTATGATGTCAGGCAAATAACTTCAGGAGCGGTAGTAACCTCAATAGCGGGGTCAATGAGCGGATCAACCGGCACTACAAATGGCACAGGCTCGGCTGCACGATTTAACATTCCTGTCGGAATAGCAACCGACGGCGTCGGCAACTTATATATTGCCGACGAGTCGAACAATGAAATAAGAAAAGTTGTGATATCTACTGGGGTGGTTACCTTATTAGCAGGCAGCTCTTCAGCGGCCACTGGAACTACAAACGGCACAGGCACCGCGGCAAGATTTAATAACCCGATTGGCATAGTATATAACCCGCTGGATGGCGCGCTTTATGTAGCTGATAACGGCAATAACCAGATCAGGAAAGTTACCACTGCCGGTGTAGTAACGCTGTTTGCAGGCAGTACTACAGGGGCATCCGGTTTAACAAACGGCACAGGTACAGCAGCTGCTTTCAATGGCCCGGAGGGAATAGCCGTTGATGCATCCGGCAATTTTTATGTTGCAGACCAGAATAATAACGAGATCAGGAAAATAACGTCAGCAGGTGTTGTAAGCCTTATTGCCGGGAGCACAACCGGGGTTTCCGGTTCGACAGACGGCACAGGCACAGCGGCGACATTTAACTCTCCTTCGGGAATGGTCGTCGATCCCTCAGGCAATCTATATGTATCCGAGCGGGGGGGCTCAACCGAAGATATCAGGTTTATTAGTGCTTCGGGCCAGGTAATAACGGTTGCCGGAGGCAATCTTGGTGACGTTGATGGCAACGGTACCGCAGCTGAGTTTGACTTCCCATATCTAATGGCATTTGATCCCACAACCGGGTCACTGATTATACCTGACACCCACAATGCTTCCTATCGTAAAATGTCAACTTACGGCTGGTTTATCAGCCCTGCGCTACCATCCGGATTTTCATTTGACAATACTACAGGTACAATAAGCGGCACGCCTACAACTGCGTTTTCTGCCACTACCTATACGGTTTATGCGATCAACGCATCAGGAGCTTCGTCTACAACGATCACCCTATCTGCGGCAGGCATGGCGCCTAATATCTCTTACAGCCCTTCAACTAACGTATTGGTTCAGGGTACATCTTTCTCCATAACACCTGCTAATTCAGGCGGTATTGTTCCGCTCAACACTATTGGCCTGATCAGTACTTTTGCCGGCAGTACGGCAGGAACATCTGGTACCACCAATGCTACCGGTACTGCGGCTCGTTTCTCAGGTCCTAACGGAGGCGCTTTTGATGCGTCGGGCAACCTGTACGTTGCGGATAATTCCAATAACGAGATCCGGAAAATCACCCCCGCCGGTGTGGTCACCCTGCTGGCAGGCAGTTCTACAGGCGCATCCGGTCTTACAAACGGCACTGGAACGGCGGCGCTGTTTCATTCTCCCACTAACGTGGCTTCCGACGGTGCGGGGAACCTTTATGTTACCGACTACGTCAATAACGAGATCAGGAAGATCGTGATTTCGACCGGCGCCGTTACGCTTTTGGCTGGCAGCGCCACCGGAGCGAGCGGCTCTGCCAACGGCACCGGCTCAGCGGCCACCTTTAATAATCCGTCCGGCATAACTTACAACCCGGCTGATGGCGCGCTCTACGTAACGGAGGCTACCGGGAACCGGGTCCGGAAAGTGACAACCGCCGGCGTGGTGACCACATTTGCGGGGAGTGGCACTGCCGGATTGACAAATGCTACAGGTACTTCTGCTCAATTCTTTTCCCCCCGCGGGATTGCTGCCGATGCTTCAGGAAATCTGTATGTGGTTGATTATGGGAACAACGAGATCCGCAAAATAACTACAGCTGCCGTGGTGAGCCTGTTCGCCGGAAGCGCCACAGGCGCAACCGGCTCGGCTAACGGAACAGGCAGCGCTGCCACTTTTACCGCCCCGATATCAGTTACCGTTGACGCCTCGGGTAATTTGTACGTCGGCGATGGCATCACTGGTCCAAATCTCATCCGGGCGATTACGCCGGCCGGCGTAGTAACTACCGTTGCCGGTTCTGGCAGCTTAGGTTACATTGACGGCGGTGGCCTGGTAGCTAAGTTTAACAGCATTCAGGGAATAGAATATAACCCGACAAATGGAACTGTACTGATCGATGATTACTTAAATAATGCTATCCGTGAAATGTCAAACTACGGATATTTTATCACCCCGTCGCTGCCTGCAGGGTTAAGCTTTGACGGAACGACCGGAAAGATCAGCGGCACACCTACGGGCACATTTTCAGCCACTACATTCACGGTTATAGCCTACAACCAATATGGAAGTTCATCCACTACCGTAACCCTTACATCCGGCCTGCCGCCTAATATCTCCTATAGTCCGCCGACCAATGTACTGCCTCTTGACGTACCTTTCTCTATAAGCCCAACCAATACAGGCGGAGCCGTGCCTGCCAGTATCTACGGTGCCGTAACCACATTTGCGGGCAGCACCTCAGGAACAGCAGGCCTGACCAACGGCACGGGGACAGCGGCTCAATTTAATGGCCCCTGGGGCTTATATTTTAACCCGTCATCCAGCATATTGTATGTAGATGATATGAACAACAACGAAGTCCGGAAAATTACTTCGGCCGGTGTAGTCACACTTTTCGCAGGCAGCGCTACCGGCGCTTCGGGTAATACCAACGGGACAGGTAGCGGGGCACTGTTTCTAAGCCCCGGAGGTATAACATCCGATGGCGCGGGAAACTTATACGTTTCGGGAGGCTCTAATTCGATTTCATCTCAAACCTCTAATAATGATATCAGGAAGATAGTGATCTCGACGGGCGTTGTTTCCAGTTTTGCGGGCAGCGGGAATGGTACTACTTACGGTACCACCAACGGCACCGGTGCGGCAGC
>Ga0206938_1178_pt1 | contig 14902 bp, 12 predicted proteins | sample Alteio_BWOrgHeat_12_FD_152918 | JGI IMG/M metagenome (GOLD analysis project Ga0206938, IMG submission 152918) | Enriched cells from forest soil in Barre Woods Harvard Forest LTER site, Petersham, Massachusetts, United States -... | ecosystem: Environmental > Terrestrial > Soil > Temperate forest >... | reverse complement strand
GCCGAGAAAAATTATGAAGCTATAACCGATTACGTTTTTGAAAAATTTGGTGCCATTGTAGTCAATAATTTTATTGAAAGATTTGGGGAAGCCTGTATGCTCATCTCAGAAAATCCAGAAATATATCCGTTCTCAAATAAAATAAAACAGATCAGGAAATGTGTCGTGACTAAACACAACACTATTTATTTTAAAGAGTATCCCGATCTCATCAGGATCATCGTTGTATTTGATAACCGCCAGGATCCTGAAAAATTAGACCGCTTTATTTAGCCCGGTCCCAGTAAGCTGTGTTTGTGCAACTGCTATTCACGCTTCTCGTTAGGCCCCATGACTCATGCTTTTACCCCCTTTCCCACTTTAGTGCGTTTAAACGCTATTGCCAAATGCGCCTTATTTGCCGAAATTAGCCACATCAAAATACTGTTATGGCTAAAACCGACCTGTACGAAGCACCCGATTATTACTGGATAGACGAACTGCTGACCGAAGAACACAAACTCATCCGCAAAAGCGTGCGCGATTGGGTAAAAAAAGAATTAAGCCCCATTATTGAGGATTACGCGCAAAAGGCGGAGTTCCCAAAACAATTACTGAAAGGGTTGGCAGAGATCGGTGCTTTCGGACCAACTGTACCGGTCGAGTACGGAGGGGCTGGGTTAGACTATATAGCCTACGGCATCATTATGCAGGAAATTGAGCGCGGCGATTCGGGCATTCGGTCAACAGCTTCGGTGCAGGGCTCGCTGGTGATGTATCCTATTTATGCCTACGGCAGCGAAGAACAAAAAAAGAAATACCTGCCCAAATTAGCCAGCGGCGAGTTAATGGGCTGCTTTGGATTAACCGAACCTGATCATGGATCAAACCCCGGCGGGCTAACCACCAATTTTAAAGACGCGGGCGATCATTATGTACTCAACGGTGCCAAAATGTGGATCTCGAACGCGCCTTTTGCAGATATAGCCATTGTTTGGGCAAAAAACGAGGCAGGTAAGATCCATGGACTGATCGTGGAGCGAGGCATGAAAGGTTTTAGCACTCCGGAGACGCATAACAAATGGTCGCTACGGGCATCAGCTACTGGTGAGCTGGTTTTTGACAATGTGAAGGTCCCCAAAGAAAACCTATTGCCTGGCGTCGCAGGATTAAAAGGCCCCCTTGGCTGTTTGAACCAGGCACGTTACGGTATTGCCTGGGGCGCCATAGGCGCTGCCATGGATTGCTACGACACCGCCTTGCGCTACAGCAAACAGCGGGTCCAGTTTGGCAAACCAATAGCGGGTTTCCAGCTTCAGCAAAAAAAACTGGCCGAAATGATCACCGAGATCACTAAGGCGCAACTGCTGGTTTGGCGCCTGGGTGTACTCAAAAGCGAGAACCGCGCAACGGCGGCGCAAATATCAATGGCTAAACGCAACAGTGTGGAAACGGCTATTAACATAGCCCGCGAAGCCCGCCAAATGCTGGGTGGTATGGGTATTACCGGCGAATACTCGATCATGCGGCACATGATGAACCTCGAATCGGTGATCACCTACGAAGGTACCCACGATATCCACTTACTCATCACCGGGATGGATATTACAGGCGAAGACGCGTTTAAATAAATAACTAAAAATTAAACGACTAACAAGCTGTCAATCAATTCTTAATAATTATAATAAAAAAGAAATATTTTTTTGAAGAAAAAAAATCATAATGTGGCTTTTTTTCCACCGCAAGCAATTGTTTTAATTATATTTGGTTATCTAAACACCTATCATGTTTGTTGCCAACACCTCAACCACAAATATTGAGTTAAAAAAGTTGTTTTTCTTCTTTTTGGTGGCAGCTACGATGCTATTGGGCCCGTTTTTTTCGTGCAACCAGCAAAGCCTCGATCAATCGGCATCATCACAGGCATTTACTAAAACTATTCTAACCGCTCAAAAACTTTACAATAACAATCCGGATAAAGGCATCCACTACTTAGATTCGGCTATAACAGGATATAAGGATGTAGGCGTTGCCAACCTGTTTGAAGCTTACGAGTTGCATTGCGCTTACTTTTACCATGCCCGGGTAAATTATCCCAAAGCCATGCTTTACGCGGATAGCATGGTTAACCTCATACAAAACAGTGGTAATGTAAAGGCTTATGGCAAGCAATTGGGCATAGCCTATTTTTCAAAAGGCGATGTTTATTTTGCGACCGAGCGTTTCCCCGAAGCTTATCGGTATTACTACCTGGGCAAGGTTACCGGTAAAAACAACTTTGATAACTGTACCCTGAGCGATTACAGCTACCGCATGGGCATGATCATGTATAAACAGGAACATTTTAGCCTGGCAGCCAATTATTTTAAAGAAAGTACTACCGAAATAAAAGATTGCACCATGAATTTTGTGACCTTTTACCGTGTGCAGGAACTATTGGACAATACCGCGATAAGTTATGATAAAGCTGGTTTACGAGACAGCGCCCGTGTTTATTTTGATAAAACCTTAGCTTATATTAACCAGGAAGCCAATAAATACCCCGAACGGGCGCGGTTAATGGATGTATCGCGTGCGGTAGTATACGGCAACCAGGCCAAATTGTACATGACCAACCGGGATACCGCTAAAGCAGAAGACTTGCTTAAAAAGAGCATTGCCATTAATGTACAAAAAGACAACGATAATAAAGATGCTGAGCTTAGCGAACTGAAACTGGCACACATTTATGCCGATAGAAACGACAACACCAACCTGATATTGCTTTTGCGCAGCTTACGCATACAGTTAGACAGCGTAAAAAACCCGGATGCCGAGGTTGACTGGAACCATTTGATGGCTGGTTATTATCAAAAACAAAACGACGCGCCAAAAGCCCTTCGTTACTTTGATCATTACGATTTTTTAAAGGATTCGGTAGCTAAATCAATGCTCGATCTAAAGCAAAATGACGTTAACCATTTGTTTAAGGACTTTGAGAACCAATCAACTATCAATAGCCTTAAAAACGAAAACCTGGCGCAACTCATTTACACCTGGGTTGCGGCAGTGTGTGCCGGTATGGCTTTGGTAATTGTGGGGCTGATATTTTTTAACTGGCGTAAATCGCGTAGAAATGTGATCGTTTTGAGCGATCTGAACCAAAAGATCCATGAGCAAAACGAAAGCTTGCAGCGCGCCTTTTTATTACAGGAAATTAACAGCAAAGAGAAAGACCGAATATTGCGCGCCGTTGCACACGACCTGCGGAACCCGATCGGCGGTATTGCATCATTGACATCGCTCATGCTGATGGAAGAGAATTTAGATGCAGAGCAGCGGGAATTAACCGAACTGATACAGACCGCCACCAACAACTCACTCGAGTTGATCAATGAGATACTCGAAGCTACAGGCATGGCATCTGGTAACCCTATCAGCAAACAAATGGTCGATATCAATACCCTGCTAAGTAACAGCGTTGATCTTTTGAAATTTAAGGCTGCCGAGAAGAACCAAAAGATCATGCTCGACATGCTGGAATCGCCTGAAGAATTGTACATCAGCCGCGAAAAGATATGGCGGGTAATCAGCAATCTCATCAGTAATGCCATCAAATTCAGCCCTAACGATTCGGTAATTCAAGTCAGCGTGGTTAACGAGGGCGACAATATCCGCATATCGGTTAACGATCACGGTATCGGCATTCCTGATGCGATCAAGAATATCGTATTCAATATGTTCACCCAGGCTAAAAGGATCGGCACAGCCGGCGAACCCTCATTCGGCCTTGGCTTATCCATCAGCAAACAAATTATCGAAAGCCACGGCGGCCAAATTTGGTTTGAAAGCTCAGCTGGTGAGGGTACAACGTTTTATATTCGTTTAAAGAAATCCGTTGCATAGTTATCCATAAATGCAAACAAAGAACCACCCCGGTATCGCGGCCGGGATGGTTCATCATTAGAAAACAAACAATCAACAATTAGTACTGTACAGGGCGGGTGTAAACAGGGGCGCTCATCCTATTTTCTGCAATGTGCACGTCACCGGCGCTGCTGCCACGCATGTGGCCATTATTTTGTTGTGCAGGCTGGGTTTGGTTGCCACGGTTATTGTTTTGCTGCGGCTGAGCTTGTTGTTGCCCCCTGTTATTACCACCGTTTCTTCTGTTATCATTTTGTTGTGGCTGGACTTGTTGTTGCCCCCTGTTAAAGCCACCACGGTTATCGTTTTGCTGTGGCTGCACATATTGCTGGCCACGGTTATAGTTACTTTGCGGAGCCGCTTGCTCCTGACGGTGATTGTCAAAATGTTCGTCGCGTTGTGGCACCCTGCCATATTCCTGGTGGTCGTCGCGGCCACGGTCGGCATACATCCGGTTATCATGGTCGTTACGGTTCCAGTCGCGGTGTTCAACACCACCGTATCTTGAGCGGTAAACATCGTTGTGCAGGTATGGCCTTGGTTCGTTCACCGCGTAGTGGCTGGCGTGTTCCCAATCATAGTTACGGTATGCGCCTGGTAAGTAAGCGGCCGATACCCAGTTGTAACCATCATTATAGTAGTAGCAATGCTCCCGTACCGAATAATATGCCTCAACTTCGGGCAGGTAATAATATTGATCGTTGTAAACCGGGGCCGGAGCTTCGTACACCGGTGCGGGGGTACCAAAATGTAAATTGATATGGAACCCTATTTGCGCATCGGCAGATTGACTAACAAAACCACCGGCTACTATTGCTGACAAAATCATTAACTTTTTCATTTTCTTGTTTTTTAGTTGTTACCGCATCCCCGCTGTTGTTGTTTGTTTGGTTATGCACCGGGTTATCGTTTTTATATAAGTAAGACGCTATGCATGCATAATAGTTTAATTCATTTTATAAATTAATTCTGCGATTATCTATTTATATAAAATATAAAATCATTAAAACAATTTTATACAGAATTTAATTTGTTAAATATATAAATACACGGTTACAAGGCAAATTTTATTCTTCGCAAAAGGCGTTTAGTTCGAGGATATACCGACTGCCGGAAAACCATGAAGTTTAGATGAAATTTAAAGCGACAAGTAACAAAATTGCGACAAATTAAAACGTTGAAACCCGAGGTTATTGGGGTACGAGATAAATAGGAAACGCGTGTTTGAAAGGCATCGCCAGGTAAACTGATCCGCGCTACCGAAGCGCCAAGACCAATAAACTATTGAACTAATGAACTATAAGCTTTCGCTGAAAGGGCGAACGTAGTTAACGGAGGTATTGCGCACATAATGCTGCCATAAAACCATGCCGCCACTAATGATGATGATATTCTTCATGATATACTGGCCAAGCAAGGTAAAACCGAGGTGACTAAAGGTTTGATGCGGAAAGAAAACAAACGGAGTAAACGTAAAGGTCATGTGCACAAACATGAGTAATAAAGTCGCCTTCATGTATTTGCAGCTGATGAGCAATAAGCCTATCGCACATTCCCAAATGGCCAGGGTTTGTATGGCGATATGATCGGGCAATAACCCAAAAGTTAACTGATGTATGGTTGCCGATGCGATCTGCTCGGCAGGGCTTAGGCCAAAAAAGAATTTAAGTACACCAAACCAAAGATAAATAACGCCGATACTGATCCGGAGCACCCTGTACGGGTTTAGTGGATTTGATTTAATTTCGGTCATGGCGCTTATTTAATTATCAATGTATTTACCCTTTGGAACGATTATTTGCCCAATGGTTTAAATTATAAATTGAATTAAGTTAATTATCTTGTTGCGCCAATTGCTACGATAGATTTGACAACTTTTAAAAAGTTGTCAAATCTGAAATAATGAACATGTTATGAAAACCCGTTTACTTCTAATACTCCTGTTAAGCGCCGTCGCCACAAAGGCCCAGCTAACCCATCGCGACCTGCTGCAAAAAATGCCGCAAACGATATTAGCCCAGGCGCTAATCCCGCACGACCAGTTCAAACCCTTCCCGCAAAGCCCCGGGGGTTGGAAGGCCATATTACCCGATAGCGTCATCACCAAAATAGTGCGCAATGGCGAGGCAGCTTTAAAAAAGGATTTTAAAAACATACCAGCGACCGTTATGCTGGAGTTTGTGCGCAATGGCAACCGCACCGACTATGAAAAACTATCCTTCGAAAAGCGCAACCAATTATGGGATTTAGTTTTAGCCGAATCAATTGAAGGCAAGGGCCGTTTTACAGATAAGATCGTAGACGGCGTATGGTCGATAAGCGAAGAAAGCTTTTGGGGCATCAGCGCGCATGTAGGTGCGCAAAAGGCCGGCGCTGGTTTGCCCGATGTGCAAGACCCTATAGTTGACCTGTTTGATGCCGAAACCAGCGCCGTAATGGCCTGGACGGATTACTTTGTTGGCCCCCAATTAGATAAGGCATCCAAACTGGTACGCCAGCGTATTAAATACGAGATAGAGCGCCGTACGCTAAACCCCATGCTCACCGCCAAATACGGCTGGATGGGCAGCGGCAACCCCGAGGCTAAACTAAACAACTGGGCACCCTGGATAGCCTCGAACTACCTGGTGGCTAACCTGCTGATCGAAAAAGACGAGGCCAAACGCGCAGACGCGGTACATATAGCCGTAAAAATACTGGACCAATATATTGACGGGCTTGGCGCCGACGGCGGCTGCGACGAGGGCCCAAGTTACTGGACAGCAGCCGGGGGTTGTGTTTACGACGCCCTCAATGTTTTATACGATGCCACGGGCGGCAAACTCAATATTTACCATGATCCGTTTATCCAAAAAATGGGATCGTACATTTATAAAACGCATATAGCGGGCGAGTACTTTATTAACGTAGCCGACGCCCACCCCACTTTAAAACCCGACGGCCTGATGATCTACCGTTTTGGCAAGGACATGGGCGACCAGCCGATGACGAATTTTGGCAGTTGGGCCTACCATAGCTTTGCCGGTGAAGATGTAGGTTATGAGCAGTTTCATCGTACGCGCGGTTTGTACAACCTGACCGCTATTAAAACCTGTGCGGCTTCTCCCGGCAAGGAGGATGATGTGCGCGATATGTGGTACAGCGATGTGCAACTGATGGCATCGCGGTCAAACAACGGGTTATTTGTGTCGGCACATGGCGGCAACAACGGCGAAAGCCATAACCATAACGATGTGGGCGACTTTACCGTTTACGCCGATGGCTACCCGGTTATTATTGATGTAGGCTCGGGTACGTATACCAGCCGCACTTTTGGTAAGGACAGGTATAAACTATGGTTCAACACCTCGCCATACCACAACCTGCCTACCATTAACGGTAAAGAACAAGGGGCTACGGCAAAGTTTGAAGCCACCGATGTGAAATACACGCAAAACGGAAACACCAGTAGCGTAGCCATGAACATTGCCAAAGCCTACCCCACCGAAGCGGGCATTAAAAGCTGGCAGCGCACGGTAAAAATGGACAAGGCCAAAGGCATTGAGGTTGACGATGCATTTGAAGCTACAGCGCCGGTGAGTAGCTTAACCCAATCGTTTATGTCGGTTTGCGACATTGATCTGAATACGCCCGGCAAAATCGCGTTTACGCTGCCTAACCGCCAAAAAGTTTATTTGGATTATGATGCCGCGTTATGGACAGCCTCCAAAGATAAAATGGTCTTGGATTCTCCCGAAGACCAGGGCTTAAAACACAGCTGGGAAGGGAAGGACATTTGGCGCGTATTGCTTACCTTTAAAGGGCATGATGCGGGTAAAGTGGTGAAGTATTTGGTGCATAAATAATTATGAAAAAAACAGATCACATTCAATTATTGCTTGGCGCGACTTTGATGTTAGCTTCGTGCACTAATAAAAAAGCGACAAGTGATTTTGTTGCTCCCTCATCAAAAGAGATATATGATGTGGTGAATACCCTGGTAATGACCGAGAAATTGCAAGACCCTATAATGGACAGAAAAACATTCGTGATGGCAAAATTGGCAAAACAAAAGGTAAATTTTGAAGGAAGAATTGGTGAATATGCAAACTACGTAGATATGCTGGCTCAGAAAGGCATATTCTCAAAAACCGATTCCTCTTTCTTTGTATATCAAAATTCGATCTTGCCTTCCTTCGTTTTAACTGATACGCCAATCAAGGTTACCTCCGAAAGCGAGAAGAAAGAACAAAAAGTGGATTCATGGCGAAACCCCGTAATAGTGATAACATTACCAGTTTTTTCATTAGACCATAACAAAGCTTATGTTCAGGTAGCTATCAACAATGCCGACGCGGGTCACGGAGAAGAGTATTTTTTAGTGAAGGAAAATGGTATATGGCGAATAAAATTCAAGCAAATGATGTGGGTAGCATAACAATACTTTAACCACCCATGAAAAAGTTCCTCCTCGTCACCCTCTGCATCGCCGTCATAGCGGCTATTACCCTGAGTGGCTATTTGATGAAAGGCTACTCCCAACGGCGCACGCTAAAAGCGGCATTGAACATTAACGAATTGCCCGACAGCTTAAAAATATTGGATTACAGCGATTATGGGGTAAGCAGCTTTAGGGCTGAGTTTTACTTATCGATCCCCCCAACCCAGTTTGACTCGCTGATCAAAGGTAGGAGCTACGAAGCACGTTCAGCCTCCACCAGCGACCTGGAACAACAAGCCATACACCCACCGGTTAAGATTTTTGCGCCGGTGGTACTTTGCAAATGGGGAACCGCGACAAACCGGACCATCATTTTTACCAATATCTCCAAATCATTAGCGTATGTGGTTTGGGATGCGAATTGAATTAATTTTAGATAAAATGGAAAACGCTACTATATACGACGCTACTATTTTTAAGTACAGGAGGTGGGTTGTTGTTGCAATTCCCACATGTATAGTCGTTTCTTTGATAATAATCCTATTATGTTCTTTAGCACACAGTTTCTTTATGGCGATGGGATTCTTCTTTTCGTTTGTAATAGCCATGTTCGTTTTCCAAAAGAAACTATTCAGCTTCTTAAGCGACAAAGCCGAAATGGTTTTTGACGATACAGGCGTCCTGATAAAAGAGTATAAAAAAGATAGCACTTTGACAACAACGTCAACAATTAACTGGGCGGAGATCAAAAGCTATAGGTTTCGATTTGGTACCGGCGCTGTAACCAGCATCGCAATAAAACTAAAAACGCGAAAGACTGTCAATTTTTCATTTACCAATGAAAAATATCAGAACGATTCGCCGGATAAAGTAAGTGTATATTCTGTTTTTACAGCCTATGTCGAAACTTACAATAGCAGCATACCACCCGACCAGCAGATCATCAATAACAGCCTGCTTATAGCCGTTGACCCCTATCCGGGAATCGAGGTTGAGGTGAGAGATTAATCCGCATTTAGAAACAGTCGATTGACCTAAACAACAAAGGCGCCAATTGGCGCCTTTGTTATGCTGAGAAATGGTAGCTGTAGGTTTTGCCTTTCTCCAGTTTAAACCTGATGCGGCTCATGTTACTTTCTATCTCGTCCTTTTTGTCGTTACTGGTAACCAGCATCAACGCCTGTTGATAAAAGCCCAGAGCCTCGTTTAATTTCAGGTTCTTTTCGGCGCAAAGCCCCATTAAGTTATAAATAGCCGAAACATATACGCCCGGTATCGCGATAGCTTTTTGAGCTATGGCGTTTAGCTGCCGTTCCATATTTAAAAACAACAGCAGGCTGATGTAATGAAAATACATATCGGGAAAGGTAGGCTCCAGCTCAGTGCAAAGTTTAAAATGATAACCTGCTGACTGATAATCGTGCAGATCGTAATAGTAAAGTTTGGCGATCTGGTAATGCGCCCGCACAAACGACGGATCTTCGGCCAATATCTCGTTCAATAACTTTAACGACAACGGCGTTTCGCCATAATTCATTTCAGCTACCGCCTGAAGGTATTTCTCTTCGATGGTGTAATAATTGTCCATATTGTAATATATAAAGGCGCTTTCGCCGCAAGGCAAAAGGCATTGTATTAAAAATTGCGTAGTAATTATCCTGTTATAGTGCTACACTATACAGCGTTGGAGGTAGTGAATGCAACATCCCCCTGTAGCGTCCACATGGGCCGCTTTACGTATGATCTACTCAGGTTGGTAAGGATAAGCATTGTATTAGTTTTTTTTGTAAAGATAAGGGTTATCGTGCAGAATGTCAAGTGGGTACAATTGACGGCTTTGTCATCTCGAACGATTTGAGAGATTATCTAAGTTACAGTGGTCTGCTGCATACCGATCTGTTGCAAAAGATTTCTCGTCGCTATCGCTCGCTCGAAATGACACTTTTCATTATTAAATCCTATAAAACACAAGAAGCGATGGGTTTGAAACCCATCGCTTCTGCATTATTGTTTTGAGAGGAAGTTAATTCCCCAACTCGCTAATAAATTTGATGCGCATCAGTTGTACCTCTTCTATGGTATAGTCGCCGGCGCCCAGTTCGGCAAGGGCATGGTCAACCGAATCGTCTTCAGCAGATCGGAAGTAATCAAACACTTCCTCCTGCTTATCCTCGTCTATCATCTCATCGATATAATAGTTGAGGTTAAGTTTTGTACCCGAGTTAACGATGGACTCCACCTCGTGGATCACCTCTTCCAAACTTAAGCCTTTGCTTGCCGCGATATCATCGAGCGATAAATGGCGGTCGATATTCTGGATGATGTACACCTTCATGGCCGATTTATTGGCCGCGCTTTTGATCACCATATCTATCGGGCGGTCAATATCGTTCTCCTCAACATACTTGCTGATCAGATCGATAAACGGCGCGCCAAATTTCATGGCCTTGCCTGTGCCTACGCCCGATATCTGTTTCAGCTCATCAATCGTAATAGGGTAATGCGTACACATTTCCTCTAAGGATGGGTCCTGGAAGATCACAAACGGAGGCAGGTTTTTTTGCTTGGCTATTTTTTTACGCAAGTCGCGCAGCATTTGCAGCAAAGCGGTATCTAATGCGCCCGGGCCGCCTTTGCCACCCTCGTCACTATCATCATTATCATCGGTGGAACCCATTGGGCGGTTCAGCACCATTTTTAAACCGTAAGGGTTATCCAAAAACGCGTGGCCTGATTTGGTGAGGCGTAGCAAACCATATTGGTCAATATCTTTGGCAATAAAATTATTAAGCAATGCCTGGCGCATCAGCGATTGCCAAAGCACTTCGCCATCCTCTTTACCCGAACCAAAAGCCGGATCAAGGTGATGCTCGTAATTGTGTATCTGCGGGTTATCAACCCCCATCAGCACACTGATAATATGGTTGTCGTCAAACTTTTCGCCCAGGTGTTTCATCAGGCTTAAAGCTTTGTGCAACGGTGCTTCGGCATCAAAAAATGTTTTTTGCGCGGCACAGTTATCGCACATGCAGTTACATCCCGCCTCGTTAAAGTTTTCGCCAAAATAATGCAGTATCTGCTTGCGGCGGCACACGGCCGACTCCGCATAGTCAATCACCTCTTTTAATATCTGCGTGCCAATTTCCCTTTCGGCAACCGGCTTATCCTTCATAAACTTTTGCAGTTTATCGATATCTTTTTCGGAGTAGAACGACAAGCAAACCCCTTCGCCACCATCACGGCCTGAGCGGCCTGTTTCCTGGTAGTAACCCTCCATGCTTTTAGGCATGTCGTGATGTATCACATAACGCACATCGGGCTTATCAATGCCCATACCAAAGGCGATGGTGGCTACGATGACGTCTACATCCTCCATCAAAAACCTGTCCTGCGTATCGGCACGTACTTTGGCATCCAAACCGGCGTGGTATGGCAGGGCTTTTATCCCGTTAAGGTTTAAAGCTTCCGCAACCTCTTCCACCTTTTTACGACTCAGGCAGTAAACAATGCCCGATTTGCCCTGGTGCTGTTTTACAAACCGTACGATCTCTTTTAGCACATTACGCTTGGCACGTACCTCGTAATACAAATTACCACGGTTAAATGATGATTTGTAAATGGTGGCGTTGTTCATCTGCAGGTTTTTCTGGATATCCTGCTGTACTTTTGGCGTAGCGGTAGCGGTAAGCGCGATGATCGGGATATTATCGCCGATATTGCTGATCACCTGCCGTATCTTACGGTACTCCGGGCGGAAATCATGTCCCCACTCCGAGATACAATGCGCCTCATCAACCGCCACAAACGACACGTTGTTTAAGCGCAAAAAGTCGATATTTTCCTGCTTGGTTAATGACTCGGGTGCTACGTACAGCAATTTGGTTTTGCCCGACAGTACATCCTCTTTAACCCTGGTTATTTCTGATTTATTTAACGACGAATTTAGAAAGTGCGCTATGCTGTCCGAACCACCAAAAGCCCTTAACTGGTCAACCTGGTTTTTCATCAAAGCAATAAGCGGAGATATCACGATGGCCATGCCATCGGTCATTAAAGCGGGTAGCTGGTAACACATTGATTTACCACCACCGGTAGGCATGATCACAAAGGTATCGTTACCGGATAAAATGTTGGTAATAATCGCTTCCTGCTCACCCTTAAAGTTATCAAACCCAAAAAAATTCTGAAGATTATCGAAAAGTGATTTCTTCGTCTCAATCATTACAATATATATTTACTCGCGGTGTGTACTAAAACTAACATCAAAATAACAAAAAAATTAAAAGAAACCCCATTTAAGTTTCCTTTTATTAGATAGCCGTGATAATTAGAGTATAATGTACGACTAATTTTTTGTAAATGCAACCCATTTAACGATTATTTTTTTTCGAATGGTATCCGTACATTCAAATTATTTATACAATTTCACGGTCGCAAATTGAGCAGCATTAATTGAGCACAAAATGAATAGTAACAACTACGCCATCATTATGGCCGGGGGCATCGGAAGCCGGTTTTGGCCCATCAGCCGCACCTCGCACCCTAAACAGTTTATCGATATTTTGGGTACAGGTAAAACCCTGATACAGCAAACCTACAACCGCTTTTTAAGCATTTGCCCTAAAGAGAATATTTACGTTGTTACCAACGAGATCTATACAAGCCTGGTAAAGCAGCAGTTACCCGATATGGGCGACAGCCAGATCTTAACAGAACCCGTAATGCGCAACACCGCGCCTTGTATTGCCTACGGCTGTTTTAAAATACAAAGCCTTAACCCTGATGCCGCTATAGTTGTTGCCCCCAGCGACCACTTAATTTTAGATGAGCCGGGTTTTGTGGCCACTATCGAAAAATCGCTGGCTACAGCTGTAAAACACAAATGCCTGGTAACGCTGGGTATTAAACCATCAAGGCCCGACACAGGCTATGGCTACATCCAGTTTACCGACACTACAATTGACGGCGATTTTCATAAAGTAAAAACCTTTACCGAAAAACCATCCTTAGAGATTGCCAAAACCTTTATACAAAGCGGCGACTTTTTATGGAACGCGGGTATTTTTGTATGGAGCGCCAAAGCCATATTAGACGCTTTTGGCAAATACCTGCCAGAGATCAATGATATTTTTGCCGACGCGAGGCCGGTGTACAATACCACCGACGAGAAGAGTTATATCCACAACGCGTACCAGCAATGCACCAACATATCCATAGACTACGGTATTATGGAAAAAGCTGAGAATGTGTATGTGCTGCCAAGCGAGTTTGGCTGGAGCGACCTGGGTACCTGGGCATCCATCTATCAATTAGCCGAGAAGGACTACGTTGGCAACGCGGTTATCCCTGCCGATAAAGTGATCATGTACGATTCATCAAATTGTATGGTGAGCGTACCCGAAGGCAAACTGGTGATCTTAAAAGGTCTGCACGACTTTATCGTCGTAGAGTCAAACAACACCCTGCTCATCAGCCCGCGCGATCAGGAACAAGGCGTAAAGCAAATTGTTGCCGATGTGAAGCAAAAGTTTGGAACGAAGTATATTTAGTCCGGAGTCTGGAGTCTCAAGTCCTGAGTCTTTTGACTTAGGACTTGAGACTCCAGACTTAGGACTGTCGTTGCCTTATCGCCTCATACAATATCACCCCCGTCGACACCGATACATTAAGCGACTCGATCTCTCCGAACATAGGGATTTTAGCCAGGTGATCCGATATCCGGATCAAATCGTTAGCGATCCCCTCATCTTCCGATCCCATAATAATGGCCGTAGGCACCGTATAATCTGGCACGTAAATGTAATCGTTCGTCTTCTCAGTACAGCAAACCAGTTGCAGGCCCGATGCCTGTAAAAACTTAGCTGTTTGCAGTAAGCTGTTCTCGCGGCAAACCGGGATATTGTACAATGCGCCTGCCGAAGTTTTAATAGCATCCCCGTTTATTTGCGCGGAGCCTTTTGCAGGGACCACAATGGCATGTACGCCCGCGCACTCGGCCGTACGGGCAATAGCGCCTATGTTACGCACATCGGTAATGCTGTCCAGTATCAATATCAAAGGCGTTTCGCCTTTTTCAAACACCATCGGGATGATGTCTTCTATCTTATAATAAGTGATCGGTGATATGATGCCGATGATGCCCTGGTGGTTCTTCGCGGTAACACGGTTCAGCTTTTCAACCGGCACCTGTTGCGATTCTATCTTATACTCCGCAAGCAGTTCTTTAAGCTCAAAATATAACGGACCGCCAAGTCCGCGCTGTATATAAAGAGATTCGATCTCTTTGCCCGACCGTATAGCCTCCATAACGGCACGGATACCAAATACCATTTGGTTGCTCTCTCTTTTTGGCGACTGGTTATAGCTCATGTTTATGCGATAGAATAAGGCGTCAAAATTAGCCAATATAATTGATTGGCAAAGGCAAGCTTCAGGGTTAGGTTTTTTGAAAAAACACCACTGTTTTTAAGTAGAAAAATGCAAGCAGGTTATTCATTTTTTATGCACATAAAAAGCGATTTTCGTAAACCATAATTTAGGTGTACATGGGCCGGGCAAAGTCGATATTTATACCGCCGGGTAATGCGAAATCTACAA
>Ga0206938_1162_pt1 | contig 15006 bp, 14 predicted proteins | sample Alteio_BWOrgHeat_12_FD_152918 | JGI IMG/M metagenome (GOLD analysis project Ga0206938, IMG submission 152918) | Enriched cells from forest soil in Barre Woods Harvard Forest LTER site, Petersham, Massachusetts, United States -... | ecosystem: Environmental > Terrestrial > Soil > Temperate forest >... | reverse complement strand
TTACCGGTAATCACTAGGTCATGCTGCAAAACTTCCTGCTTGGGTGAAAGGAATGGAAAAATTTTTATTTCATTCATGCTTTCCTGAATCAGCCTGTCGTACTCATATGTCGTAATGTGCTGAATCTTGAAAATGGGCATGAATGCGGGTCTTATGAATAGGAGAAAAAATGTTGTACCACTTTTTGGTTGAATTCCACCAAATCGGATTTGATATCCTCAAAAAAAACGGGAACGGCATCCTTGTTCAGCGAATCCAGTTCCATATACCGTACTTTACTGAATAAACGGCCAAAGCAGCGCAACAGGGCGGCCCTTTCCTCATTGATATCATTTCGCACGATTTTATTCAAATAGTGTTCAATTCTCTGAAGGGAATACATGACTGAGCGGGTAAAATTTTCATTGATCAATACCTGGTGTAACATATTGTAATTGTGATTGCCGCTGCGATAGGTTTTTACATGAAGCTCATATCCCGATAAGCTGAACAATAAGTATTTCCATTGCAGGATGTCATTGGTATCAGCCTCGCAAAAATGAGTGATCTCCAGCTGACTCTCTACAAAAGCAATGGTTTGAAGACAACGTTCAATATATTTTCCCAAATTCATAAAACACCAACCGGTACCGCGCGGCATGGTTATATCTGTTATGCCAGTATACAAAACGGTGTGTTTTATCAGGGGTTCCATTACTTCCAGGCCACGAAAGGAGTCTATTTTATGGAGAAGGGAGGGCTGATTCACCAGATGGTACATGGAATTTACTTCTTCCCAGACCTCCTTGGTAATATGATCCTGGGCGCCCCGAGCATTTTCTCGGGCCTTATTAACCAGGGTTTTTAAGCAGTTTGTATTCGTCGTATCGATCAAAAGACGCTTCAGACATGCCTCCGTATTGTTTTCAACTGACTTAAGATATTCATCGTCGGAGTCCGTAAAGATTTCCATTACATGTTTCCAGGTGGCTGTTCTGTTAACATCCTTATCCAGTGAAAATATATAATGAGTAGAAGTAAGCCGCAGCATACCATCGGCCCTTTCCATATAACGGTTCAACCAAAACAACGAGTCTGCGATCCTGCTTAACATGTATATTCTATTTTAAGAATCTCCTGCTTCAATCAATTACCCAGGTATCCTTGCTGCCCCCGCCCTGCGATGAGTTGACAATCAGGGAGCCTTTCCGCAAAGCAACCCGGGTCAGACCACCCGGAACAATCTGCACACCTGAAGGTCCGCACAAGGCATATGGCCGCAGGTCTACATGTCTGCCTTCAAATTTTCCGTCAATAAAACAAGGGGCGGTCGACAATTTTATGATGGGTTGGGCGATGAAACTTCTGGGGTCCTCTTCAATTTCTTTTTTAGCCTTTTTCCAGTCTTCTTCGGTTACTGAATTGCCCATTACCATTCCGTAACCACCCGACTGATTGGTTCTTTTGATCACCATCCGGCCAAGGTTTTCAAATACATGCTTTCTTGCATCCGGATTACTCATTTCGTAGGTCTCCACATTGGGAAGCAGGGGTTCTTCATTCAGATAATATTTGATCATGGCCGGTACAAATGCATAAATAGCTTTATCGTCGGCCACACCGTTTCCCACCACATTTACGATAGCGACTGTTCCTTTTCGGTAGGCGGACATCAGTCCGGGAACACCGAGTGCACTGTCTGCCTTAAAAATCAGGGGATCGAGGTAATCGTCATCCACCCTTCGGTAGATCACATGCACCTGTTCCAGGCCCTGGGTAGTCTTCATATATACTTTGTGATTGTCTACCACCAGATCGCGTCCTTCGACCAGGGCTATTCCCATCTGACGGGCCAGAAAAGTATGTTCGTAATAAGCAGAGTTGTAAATACCTGGGGTAAGCAAGACCACATTTGGATTGGAGATTTGCGCTGGCGACAAGGAAAGCAGGATCTCATGCAAGAGCAATGGATAATTGCTCACGCGCCGAACCCGGGAGCTGGCCACCAATTCCGGAAAAAGTCGTTTGGTAATTTCCCGGTTCTCCAGCATATATGATACGCCCGAAGGTGTCCGAAGATTGTCTTCCAGTACATAAAAAACCCCATTGTCTCCCCGGATCAAATCAATACCGGAAATATGAATAAAAATATCGTGTGGTACTTCAATGCCCGCTACTTCCCGCATATAATGAGGACAGGAAGCAATCAGTTCCGCCGGAACGATTTGATCATGGAGAATGTGCTGGTCAGAATAAATATCCTTAAGAAAAAGATTCAGCGCTTTGAGTCGCTGTTTGAGTCCATCTTCAATGCCTTTCCATTCTGCGGCCGTCAGCACCCGAGGAATGATATCAAAGGGGAAAATTCTTTCGATGCCGGCGTTGTCGTTATAAACGGTAAACGTTATCCCCTGATTCATGAACAGCTCACTAGCCAGTTTATCTTTTTGTTGCAAGCTCTGTACATCCAGCTGCCTTAAAGCTTGTACCACATTCCGGTAAGGATCGCGAAAATCTGGGCCCATCCCCATCTCATCCCAAAAACCCGTTTGCCCTGTATAGAGATCTAACAAATCCTGGGGAACCATAAACGTCGTTTGACTTATAAAAATAGAAAAAGCAGCTGAATACAGCTGCAGATCGTTCTAGGATGAAGTTATATAATTTCATTCAGGCTGCAAAACATCCTTTCGCTTTATAACTCGGATTCGGCGCGATTTACAGCAACCAAAATATACAGTGTGTTGCAATTAAATCCTATTTTAGACCATAATTTTAACCGGTATGAAAAATGATTTTATTGCCTTATGCATTTGTTTTTCATGGCTGTTTTTCTCTTGCAACCAGCATCCTTCTGCAGATCGAATCTACATCAATGCAAAAATCTGGACCGGTGATTCTTTAAACCCGGCTGCTAAGGCCATCGCAATCAAAGATTCCCTGATCCTTTATGTGGGAGATGACTACCAATCATTTATCGGCAGCAATACCGAACAAATCGACCTGCAAGGTAAAATGCTGGTTCCCGGATTCATCGATAACCACGTCCATTTCCTGGACGGTGGTTATTACTTGGCTAATATTAACCTCCGCAATGTTAAATCCAAGGAAGAATTCATATCTGTTTTTCGTCATTATACCGATTCAGCAAAAGGAAATAAATGGATTCGAGGAGGAAACTGGGACCATGAAGCTTGGGGCGGTCAACTGCCCACCAAAGAATGGATAGACAGTATTAGCGGCGATCATCCTGTTTTTGTTAGCCGGTATGATGGTCATATGGGACTGGCCAATTCCATCGCCTTGAAACGTGCTGCCATTACCAAGGAGACACCCAATCCACCCGGAGGAGAAATTGTGAAAGATCCTAAAACCGGCGAACCGACCGGCGTTCTCCGTGATGAAGCGACAAGTCTGATTTATCGGGTGATTCCCGATCCTGAACCATCCGAACTAGACGCAGCGCTGAGCCTGGCATCCGCCAATGCGTTGTCTCATGGCTTTACTCAGGTACACGATATGGGTACTTATGGAGGGTGGATCGATATGGAAACCTATCGCAGGGCGCAGGCATCGGATAAATTGCCCCTGCGGATTTATTCCTTTGTTGCCATCCGGAGCTGGCAAAAGCTGGATTCCTTTGTCAAGAAAAACGGTTGGGGCGACGACCGTCTTCATTGGGGTGGACTCAAAGGTTTTGTGGATGGATCCCTGGGATCAACGACCGCCTGGTTTTACAAACCATATCTGGATGCCCCTAGGTCAACGGGTTTGCAGGTAACCGATACCAATCTTTTGAGAAAATGGATCATCAGTGCCGATTCCGTGGGATTGCATATCGCTACCCATGCCATTGGAGATCACGCCAATGATTGGATTCTGGGTGTGTATAACGAAGCGGAAAGATTACATCCCGGGAAAGATCACCGTTTTCGCGTCGAACATGCCCAACACCTCACCGAACAAGCCATCGGTCGTTTTGCAGAAGGCGGGATCATACCATCCATGCAGCCCTATCATGCAATTGATGATGGAAAGTGGGCGGCAAAAAGACTCGACTCTGCCAGACTAAAAAGAACCTACGCTTTCAAATCGTTGTTGGCAACCAAGGCCAACCTGACCTTCGGTTCTGACTGGCCGGTGGCACCCCTGGACCCCATTGCCGGAATCTATGCTGCTGTTACGCGCAGAACCCTCGACGATAAAAATCCAGGAGGTTGGTTTCCGGATCAAAAAATCTCGGTTGAGCAAGCCCTGCGATGTTATACGGTAAACAATGCCTGGGCGGCGTTCCAGGAAAATAAAACCGGAAAACTGAAGGCCGGGATGCTCGCAGATTTCACGGTCCTATCGGAGGATTTGTTTTCCTTGAAACCAGAAGACATCCGGAGTACAAAAATCCTGTTAACGGTAGTGAATGGAAAAGAAGCGTATTCCCTAAAGAAATAATGCTTTTTGGCTATATTCATTCCCTAAATTAAAATATGAGCAAACACCTAAACCCAGGACCTCCCTCACCCTTAGGTCCGATAGGCGGACAACGACTTTATTCTCTTGATGCACTCAGAGGATTTGACATGTTCTGGATCTTGGGGGCAGAAGATATCGTCAATGAAATTGCCAAGGCAACAAATTCTCCATTCTGGCTGGGATTTGCAAACCAGCTGACCCATCCTGCCTGGAATGGTTTTCATATGTATGACCTGATTTTCCCGCTTTTCCTGTTTATGGCGGGGGTTTCCTCTCCCTTTTCCGTGGGAAGAGAACTTGAAAAAGGGAACAGCCGTCAGAAGGTTCTTATGCGGGTGATCAAAAGAGGCTTGATCCTGGTAGCCTTAGGCGTTTTTCATAACAATGGGTTGAACCATTGGAAACCGTTTTCTGATATTCGTTTTGGTAGTGTTTTGGGTAGGATTGGATTGGCTTATATGTTTGCCAACATCATCTACATTTATACAAAAAGAAATGCACAGATCATCTGGTTCTGGGCACTGATTATCGGATACTGGCTTTTATTGAAATTCACATCTGCCCCCGGATTTCTACGCGGGGATTTGACGATGGAAGGAAATTTCACCTCTTACGTGGACAGACTTTTTTTACCGGGCAAACTTTATCTGGGAATACATGATCCAGAAGGCTGGTTGGCTACTATTCCTGCCATCAGCACCGGACTGCTGGGTATACTGACGGGCAGTTATATTAAAAATGGTTCGCACCGCGGAGAAAAGAAATCTTCCTGGATGGCCCTGGCGGGTGTTGTGTTGATCGCCGTGGCCCTTTTATGGAACCTTGACTTCCCGATCAATAAGAACCTCTGGACAAGCTCCTTTGTTTGTCTGGTAGGTGGAATAAGCCTTTTGTTCTTTTCAGTTTTTTATTATATCATCGACGTGAAAGGGCATAAAAAATGGGCCTTTTTCTTTAAAGTGATCGGGATGAACTCCATTCTAATTTACCTGTCCGGTCATTTCATCAAATGGGAATATGCCACCAATGGAATTTTCGGATGGCTAAGAGATATCAGTCCATTGGTTATCGCACCGGTAATAATGGCGATTTGTTATGTGATGGTCAAATGGTTCTTTCTATATTTTATGTACCGTCAGAAACTCTTCTTAAAAGTGTAAGTTGAATTGAAATCATCGATACGACTATGATGAAAACTTTACTGGCCTGTCTGCTGATTTGCCTATCTATTCAGGAAATGTCCGCACAATCCACAGAACCTGCATTTGTCCGCGACAGCTTGGATGCCTACGTACAAAAAGGGCTTAAAGACTGGAATTTGCCGGGGCTCTCCGTTGTTATTGTCAAAAACGGACAGATCGTGGTGATGAAAGGATATGGTGTAAGGGATATTCTTTCTAAGAAACCCGTTGATGAAAATACGCTTTTCATGATCGCAAGCAATACCAAACTTTTCACGGGTAGTTCGCTGGCGCTTTTGGAAGCAGAAGGAAAAATTTCACTCGACGATCCGATAACAAAATATTTTCCAACTTATCGTCTTTATGATACCTGTTCTGCCAAACTGGTGAGCATACGGGATTTACTGTCGCACCGGATTGGCACCAAAACATTTCAAGGGGATTTTACTTTTTGGAATTCTTCTCTCAGCCGGGAAGAAATCATGCGGAGAATGCGGTACCTGAAACCCTCTCTTCATTTCCGTCAGGATTTTGGATATTGCAATAGTTGTTTCTTAACCGCCGGACAGGTCGTATCGGTAGTGACAGGAGAATCCTGGGAGCAATTTGTACAAAACACATTCCTCATTCCACTGAACATGTCACACACACTGGTTCTTTCAACCGGCATTGCAGACCAGTCGAATGTCGCCAGCCCTTATACGACAAATTATACCGATACGATTAGTCGGGTACCGTATGACAATTGGAACAATCTTGCTCCGGCGGCCAGTATCGTGAGCAACGTGAATGATTTATCCCATTGGCTTTTCATGCAACTGGACAGTGGTCGATACCAAGGAAAGAAAATTATTTCATGGGATGCCCTGAGTAAAACCAGAAAAGCCAATACCTGGATAAGTAGTTCCCTATCCGATAAATATCCCTCCCACTTTACGGGATACGGGCTCGGCCTGTTTATGACGGATTATGCCGGCAAACAAATTTATTGGCATACTGGCGGAGCCGGTGGCATGGTAAGCAATGTCTGCTTCGTTCCAGAAGAAAACCTGGGCATTGCCATTTTGACAAACAACGATAACCAGGAATTTTTCGAGGATTTGCGTCATCAGATCCTTGATGCTTACCTGGGAGTGCCTTATGTTGACCGTAGTCAGCAGGATCTGACGGAATTTATGCAAAATTCCATGATCGATTCCAAGAAACGACTGGAATGGAAAACACGGGCAGCCGCAGGCAACCGTCCCGAATTGCCGCTGGCAGCTTATGGCGGCGACTATACGAACCAACTCTATGGAAAGATTCATATCCGGCCCGAAAAAAATCATCTCTTTATTCAATATGAAACCAAACCCGATTTGAATGCGACCTTGGAATATATGGACCGGGGAGAGTGGCTGCTCACCTACAACAATGTACTCTATGGTGTGTTTTCTGTGAAGTTTGACCTGTCTGGTAGCTCAGTGAAATCCATAGAAACGAAACAGAATCCTTATGTGGAATACGATGCTTATGTTTTTAAAAAACTGCCACAGTAAATTTTAATAAATGCACCCTTGATAATCTGACAACTTTATGTACCGATGCCAAGACATCATGCAATCTCCCGATCTTTTAATATCCAAATTTTTCCTTTATGAGGTCTATTTTTTTCGTGGGTCTAGGGGGTGGAATCGGAAGTGTTTTCCGGTATTTGATTTCTTTGTTTATTGCAAGACATGTACCCATTGCATTTCCTCTGGGAACGTTCCTCGTTAATTTTTCGGGATGTTTTCTGATCGGGATGATCTATGCACTTGGTGCCAAACACGGTAGTTTCAACCCTGACTGGCGACTTTTCCTGGTCACAGGTATTTGCGGCGGTTACACCACTTTCTCCACTTTCTCCTATGACGGAATGGTCCTATTAAAACAGGGAGCCAGTTTTTATTTCCTCTTGTATATGGCCGGGAGCCTGATCCTTGGGCTTCTGGCAACTTTTGCAGGCGCCGCTCTTTTTAAATAAAGGCCCGTGATGGCTTTTTCCATTCTGAATCTTGGGGTACTTTGTCTCAGGCATCGTGCGTTTCACTAAATTTGCGACAGCAATGAATGATGTCTCCCCGCAACGCTACCGTATTGCCAACGCTGTCTATTTTTTTATTTCAGGATTCGGATATTCCAGCTGGACGTCTAGAATTCCAGGCATCAAGGAATCACTGAAACTCAATGATGCCCACTTTGGAACGCTCCTGTTTATGATGCCGGTTGGATTGATTCTTACCATGCCATTTACTGGAAAATTGCTGGATCATTTTAAGAGTCGGACCATTATGTTGATTGGCACTTTGATGTATAATCTTGTACTGGCCTGCTTGGGGTTCAGCGGATTGACCTGGGTGCTGGGCATTTTCCTGTTTTTTTTTGGCAGCTCCAGAAATCTGATGAACCTCTCGATCAATGCACAGGCTATCGGGGTGCAGACTCTATATTCGCGATCGATTATGAGTTCTTTTCACGCCGTTTGGAGCATGGCAGGCTTTGCCGGAGCCGCATTCGGATACCTGATGGTTTCCTTCAATATAATTCCTGCCTGGCACCTGCTCGGTGTGAGTTTGGTTCTTTCTGTTATCTCCCTTTATTATTATAAAGACGCCCTGGATCAAAAACCGGATCACAAAAACAAGCGATCCATTTTTGCGCTGCCACCCAAAGGCATGCTTTTATTTTCTCTGATTTGTTTTAGTTACATGGCCTGTGAAAATACCATGTACGACTGGAGCGGAATTTATATCCGGCAGGTTTTGCATGGCTCTAAGGCGACAGCGACGATTGCCTTTGTCGTATATATGGTGGCGATGACCTGCGGCCGGTTGATGGGAGATCGAATGGCAGATCGTTTCGGAATTAAGCGGGTACTGGCATCCAGCGGATTATTGATTACCCTGGGATTTACGATCACCGTTTTGTCATCCTATATCCCCTTGACTTTCCTCGGATATCTTTTTACAGGTCTTGGCGTGTCCTGTGTTGTACCCTTTGTTTTCAGTCTGGCCGGCAAAATTCCCATGTCCAATCCGGGAGCGGCGCTTGCCTCTGTTTCTTCTTTGGGATATCTGGGATTTCTGCTTGTCCCCCCGATGATCGGATACGTTGCGCAAGCTTCCAGTCTGCGCCTTTCTTTCGCCATCATCGCTGTCATGGGTTTGCTGATGGTAAGGCTGAGTACAAAAATTAGAATTCAGACGGAATAGTCTACACTCCTGCGACGATTTTTTAATCGTTTAATACCGGGTCGTTTGTACTTAGAAATTAGGGCTGGGAAAAGATCTGCGTTTTGGTAAATCGGGGCTACTGGGTAAACACGGTCGATGGTACCCAAATAGGACATCCCTCCATCACAACAGCTGAAAGAAGAATTTTCAAACAATAAAGTCTTGTGTTAGGCTAAGCAATTGAATCCATGAATATACCCTTCAGCCAGGCAATATCAAGAGTCGCTTTATGTTTGGCAATTTCCAGCCTGGAATAGCTTCCGTCCACGATAGACTTGATATCACTTTTCAGCAGATTGATAATACGGGACCTGCTTAAGACCTTAGAGGGATCACTGGTTATTTTTATCGAAGAAGCCGGAAGTACAGGGATGACTGTATCCAGGATTTCTTGCAGATACTTGCCAATCTCTGGGAGATTGTTGGATTGGAGTATCTTAATATGCAGGTCTTTTATTCCCTGCAGCAGGGTGTTTGGTAATTGGTTCTTCATGATCTTCTGTTAACGCATTAATTCAAAATTTGTTTTTCAGGAGTATACAATCCAATCCCGTTTCGCCCGGTTAAATTAAAAAAGGCATGCCAGAATATAGCATGAACCCCTGGCTTTTTATCCCCATATTCCTAACTTACTGAATTACAACAGTTGCTTGATCATCCAAAGATCACATCCAAAATGGCCCGATCGGCCCATGGGACCCTGGAGGTATCCAAATCCCGCTTTTTCATACAGGCCAATCGCGTTGCGCAATTCCGGCATGGTTTCCAGATAGATCTGCGTGAAACCAAATTCGATGGCTTTTTGAAAACATCTTTCCATCAATATCATCCCCCACCCTTGTCCGCGCATTTCAGGGATCAGATAAAGTTTAACCAGTTCGCAACAGCCCGCCGGCAAGCCGGGGGTTGGAAAAACACCCGATCCCCCCACGATTTTACCCGCTGATTCGACAATGAAATACGCGGCCCTGTCGGCCGAAAACAATTCAAACAACGAATCGGTGGTCGGATCAAAATATACCGTTCCCGGTTTATCTGCTTTAAACTCCTTTAGAATCTGACGGATGATCGCCGCTAGATCGGGGTTGTCCCTGGGTTCAATTTCACGGATGTAAATATTTGCCATGACAATGCTATTTACTATATTTTTATGGAATCCAGTCGGTTAGGCCTGATAAAAAAAATTCTCATGAAATTATATTTCCGGTTATTCCCATTTCTTTTTCTCCTGGTGACTTTTGAAACCATCCACGCGCAAAAAACCTACACGCTGCTTTCCAAGCAAACAGGCAAACTAAACTATTCATTGATTAACTCCCTGCCCCCTTCACTCAAGGCATTGGCTGCTTTCTACAGTGCACTGGGAGGAACCAACTGTGCCGATCAACGATGCGAATTGACTACGGCCCTCGGTCTGGGAAACCAGGGATCACCCGCACAGAAGGAACTGATAACAAAATATTTTCCCGGAGATAAAGTGGCCAACTTATTAATCGGTCAGGATTGTTATCTGTCGCCCAGTGGTTCTTCTTCTTTTTCCAATTTCGTATTCTTGAGTTTTACTGAAAAGGGAGCACAGGTTGAAGTAAATTATGAGCTGGACGTACTCAATCACGGAAACGTAAAAAAAATATTCGGACCGGATATTTACTTATTGAATAACCAAACTTTCAAAAACAAAAAACGGGTTCTCTACGCCTGGGCTGATAAGTAGCCAATACCCTTTCGTCCGTTCTCAGGACAGATATGCCTGGTTGCACAAAAAAGGACCCGTTGGATAGGATCAGCGAACTATCCGCTGCAAATCATCCTTGAAAAAGAGGAATGATAAACTTGTAGTGGGAACCTTAGAAGTCTAGTACAGGCATTAAGCACCTTTAACCGATGGATTTGGTGTTCAGCCGTTGCTACTAATTCAAACCATGAACCGGATTGCCATCATAGGTCGCAGGTTGTTTGACCAATGCAATGATTTGATAGATAGAATAGAACAAACCACCTAGAGAAAGAAAAAATATGGAGGCTGTGACCGTCTCCATCGTAACGCCCAGTTTCAAATATATCAAGGCACCGGTGAGCAGGCCGATTACGCCGCAAAAGAGAGCCCAGGATTTGAATTCGCTGATTTTCAATCTTTTCGTCTGTATTTTGGATTCTGGATTGGCGGAGGAAGAGGGATTGAATCCTTTCTTGGATAAATCAAACACGGGTGATTCCTGACGAACGGTCTGCATTGAAGTCTTTCCATGATTTAAGCAAAAAACCGTGCCAGAACCAAAATTGTTGATATCTCCCTTACCGGTTATCTCTTTGGTTGCCTTCGGTAAAGGGTCCAGGTCATCGGCCGTCCTCTTCATTAAAGTCCTTCAAACCCGTCGACTTTCCTAAAATTACCTTTCACCTACCGCCTATTCCGACCTCAAACTGGTAACCGGATTGGCAACCGCTGCCCGAATGGCCTGGTAGCTGATGGTAAGCAGGGCGATTAAAAAGGACATCCCCCCGGCCAGGACGAATACCCACCATTGAATATTGATTCGGTATGGGTAATTTTTCAACCAGGTATACATGGATAACCAGGCAACCGGTGCGGCAATGAGGAAGGCGATCATCACCAAACGGAGGAAATCCTTGGATATCAAAAAGGTAATACTGCTGACAGAAGCACCCAATACTTTACGGACTCCGATTTCCTTAATTCTCGTTTCAGCCATATAAGTCGCCAGTCCAAACAGCCCCAGACAGGAAATAAATATGGTCAAACCGGAAAAAAATGCCGCCAATACAGCGGCCCTTTTTTCATCTTTGAATTTCTTGGCGTATTCCTCGTCCACAAAATGATATTCGAAGGGATATTCGGGATTATATTTTTTAAAAATAGCTTCCGCCTGCTGAAGGCTTTTTGCTGTCGGCTGTAGGTTGCTCAGTTTTATATGAAGGACATTAAAAAAACCTTTACCCCCTTCAATAATCATGGGATGGGTGGGTTCATAGGGAGACCGGAGAATAAAATCCTTTATTACCCCAATGACATGAAATTTCACATCCCCGTCTTTAACGATCTGTCCAAGGGGTTCACGAAATTTCATAACCTTCAGGGCTGATTCATTTAAAATCATGGCACTGGAATCTGTAATGAAGTTTTTCAGGTCAAGGTCCCGTCCTGTGACCAGCTGCAGGCCGGTTGTTTTTAAAAAAGCTTCATCGGCAGAATAACGATCAAAATCAGTTTTGTCATTGGGATCCTTACCCTCCCATTCAAATCCCCAACTGTCGCTCCAGGCCTGGGTAAGCGGGGCGCTTGTTTTCGTAACAGAGCTGGCCGTTCCACCCGAAAGGAGTGCTGTTTTGATCAGGGAATAATTTTTTTCTATGTCTCCGGTGAGAAAATGATAAATGAGATTGTTTTTATCATAACCCGTTTCCCGATCCTGCGCATGGTTGATCTGTTGTTGAACAATGATGGTGCAAATGATCAGGATGATCGCAAAACTGAATTGCAATACCACCAGCACTTTTCTGGGAGTTACCAGTGCGTTTACTTTTTTGAATCCTCCTTTGAGCACTTTGACTGGTTGAAAAGAAGAAAGAAAGAACGCTGGATAGCTGCCTGCCAGTAAACCGGTGAATAATATAAAAGCCAAAACGAGCAACCAAGCGCCTATGCTGCCAAAATGGATATATAATTGTTTGTCGGTTATCTGGTTGAAACTGGACAAGCTCAATTCCACTAAGCCGACTGCCAACAAGGCCGCAAAGAAACTCAGCAGTATCGACTCACCCAGGAATTGTCCGATCAATCCTCCTTTACGCGCACCCACAACCTTTCGAATTCCCACTTCCTTCGCCCTTTTTTCACTGCGTGCCGTATTCAGATTCATGAAGTTGATACAGGCTATCAACAAAATAAACGAAGCGATGATGGCCGCTAGTTTGACAAATTCAATCCGGCCTCCGTCTTCGGCGGCTCCTTTAAAATTGGAATACAAGTGCCAGCGATCTATCGGGTATAAAAACATCTCCCATTTCGGTTCATCTGTTTCATATTTTCCCTTGAGCGTACGCATTTTTGCCTGTACGGAAGCCAGACTTGCCCCTGGTTTGAGCAAAACATAGGTGCGGGTTGAATTGTTTCCCCAATTGGTATCATCCCCTCCTATTTTGTGCAAGTAAGACCAGGGTAAAAGATATTCAAACTGAAACCTCGTGTTGCCGGGTGGATCTTTGGCCAAGCCGGTTACCCGAAAAGATTCTTTGTTGTCAATCTTGATGAGTTTTCCCATGGGGTCCTCGTTCCCAAAAATCTTCTTGGCCAGCTTTTCGGTTATGACAATGGAATGCATGTCATTGAGGGCCGTATGGGGATTGCCTTTGATCAACGGAAAACTGAACATATCCAAAAAAGCGGTGTCCACCATATTTCCCTGAACCATGATTCTCTTCTCCCCTACAGAAAATAAATAATTGGAAGGCCAGTTCACGCGAACGGCCACCTGTACTTCAGGAAAATCGTGTTCCATGGTTTTTGCCAAAACCATTGGGGTAGTATTCCAGCAATGGAGTTCACCACTGAATTCGGCCCGGTTCCAGGCTTCATAAATTCGGTCCTTTTTCTCATGAAAACGATCAAAGCTCATTTCATCATAAATCCACATCAATAAAAGCATCGCACTGGCCATTCCAATGGCCAGACCCGTAATATTGATAAAACTGAAAGCCTTGTTTTTCCAAAGGTTTCGAAACGCAATTTTGAAGAAATTTTTTAACATGATCTGGTTTTACAATGATTCATCGGGATAGACAAGAAAGACTGCCCGGTTGTTGCACCCATCATGGAGTTTATGGACCGCTCTTCCATCCGGGCAGTAGGTTAATCCATCGAACACAAAGATCCATCCACAACTGGGAACTGGTATGGTTGTTCATACTAAATCCATGTCCTCCCTGGTCATAGAGATAAATTTCTTCGGAAACATGGTGTTTTCTCAGCGCTTCGTCAAACAACACACTGTTTGCGTAAGGAACCGCCGTATCATCTTTGGCATGTACCAAAAAAGAAGGGGGGGTTTGGTCGGTAACCTGCAGTTCGTTTGAGTATTCATGAATTTTTTCGGGGGATGGATTGGGCCCAAGAAGGTTATGTGCCGAGCCCCAATGGACATTGGGCGTCATAAAACTGATTACCGGATATATGAGGATCAGAAAATCGGGTCTCAATGAAACATCCAGTGGATTGGAAATATAATTCATTTTAAAATGTGTTCCTGCCGTAGAAGCCAGGTGACCTCCTGCTGAAAATCCCATCAGGCCGATCCGGTGCGGATCAATATGCCATTGTGTTGCATGGGTTCTCAAAATCTGTATTGCCCGCTGGGCATCTTGCAGGGGTCCGATTTCTTTTTTGACCATGGTTTGATCGTCGGGTATCCGGTATTTCAGCACAAATGCTGAGATGCCCGATTCATTGAACCGGCGGGCAACATTCGTTCCTTCATAATCAATAGCCAGATTGGTGTATCCGCCACCCGGACAGATAATGACCGCAGCTCCGGTCGCTTTTTCCTTAGGCGCAAGGAAAATCGTCAAACTAGGATGGGAAACATGGCTGATGATCCGAATTCCATCCGAATTAAAATCAGCATGCTCCCGATCCTTTCCGGGTAGGCTGTTGGGTATATGTCCATTGTAAAGTGAAATCACGGTGGGTTGTTGACCATGAGCAATAAAAACGGGCAGCCCCATCAAAAAAGAAACGACCAGTATTTTTATCATGGTTAAAGTTAGGTATCACTGGGAAAATATCCTGATCAAATGACCCTACCTTTGCCCCTGAATTTTTAATATGTACCGTCGTCAGCTAGGGCTTATCGTCTTTATTTTTTTGTTTTTAGTGGGTGGTCTTCTTGCAAAGCCGGTTGTTTTCAATTCCCCCGATCAGGCAATAAAACCAGTTTCCGGAAATTGGCGGGGTTATATTCTGCGAAGCGATGGACACCGGATTCCCTTCAATTTTGACATTAAAAAAACTGGAGGTCAAATAATCATTCACATCGATAACGGTGCGGAACACTTACTGGTAGACAATATACATCAGCGGGGAGATTCCGTTTTTATCAATATGC
>Ga0206938_1176_pt1 | contig 15084 bp, 8 predicted proteins | sample Alteio_BWOrgHeat_12_FD_152918 | JGI IMG/M metagenome (GOLD analysis project Ga0206938, IMG submission 152918) | Enriched cells from forest soil in Barre Woods Harvard Forest LTER site, Petersham, Massachusetts, United States -... | ecosystem: Environmental > Terrestrial > Soil > Temperate forest > O... | reverse complement strand
AACTGATGGAAGTTCTAAAAGATGAATTTAAACAGCTTGTCAAAGAAAAGTCATTTGTTTTGCGTTTTATTCATCTGGTGGCAGCTGATCCTTATTGGTTGGACCAGCTTTGGCCAGACTTTATCTTGGCAGCCAATAAAAATCTGCCTCTCTTAAAAGCGCTTTTTGATGCTGCTTCAGATATTTATTGCGATGTTGTGGTAGATAAGATTATTGTCTTTTGTAACGAGCCGCAAAATGCTTCTTTTTACCTTGCAAACTGGGAAGTGCCGCCAACCAAGAAAAAAATGGACTCCAATTTTGAAGCAATCGATTTTAGCACCGAAATTTAAAATTTGTAGCGTAGACTTTAGTCTGCGTATGTTTTTGAGGGCTTTAGCCCTCAAGCACAAGATATAACAGTTGAGGGCTAAAGCCCTCAAAAACAACCGCAGACTAAAGTCTACGCTACAAAATTAGAAGGAAAAGAAGATGGAAGTTGCTGTTTATTCGTGTACTGATTCATTTCTGCCAAAGCCGGTGCATTATTTATCTACAACAGATGCGCATGATGCGCTTCTATCAAAAAAGGTGGTTTTGCTAAAAGATGACTTTTCTTTTGATTACCGATGGCAAACAGTTTGTCTTATCATAACAGCGCTTTCTTTTAGCGCCGGATTATTTACTTTTTTTTGCTCTTCAAACACAAAAGCGCATATCGATCATTCACACGATGTGAAAACAACTTTCCAAAGCAAATCGACTTTCTGCATCCGGTATGAACCATTTATTTCTAAAGATTGCTTTTATGTCAATCATACAGGCGATCTTTGGATTCCCAATATTGAGGCAGGATTAAAGGATGGAGTTCGAATAGCTCTGGCTTTTCCCGCATTTGTACTTTCAACATGGCTAACTGTCTATATCTCAAATAAGGTTTTGGTAAAATATGGCAATCATAAAATATCTACAGCAAATAGCGAGATCAATGACCTCATCCTCTCGCTTCGAAGCTCTGCTAAAATAGATCATTCCATTCCAACGCCAGATGCGCTTATTGCAGATCTCTCAAGATTGAACATGCTTTCAGGGCACTTTCGTTTTTTAAGTTTTTCGCAAATTAACAGCCTAAGAAAAAGCGATCCTATCCAGTTTAAAACATGGCTTGAAACCGAAAGCTTTTCGATCCAGCAAAATGTTTATTGGAAAAAGCTGACCAAAATGTTGTCTGCAAATGCTACAGACTTGCTAAATGCCATTAACAAGCCTAGCTATAACGCTTATTTTTTAAGTGAGCCTCGCATGCTGGAACTGTTAATTCAGGAACTAGAGCAAGAACAAATGACAGAAGATGTCAAAGAGGCTCTAGCTTTAAAATTACGCGGCATAAATAATCTCATGGAGAAACTGGAAAAACAGGAAATCCTTCAAATCATTGCTCTTGTTTCTGCAAAAAAGTATTCTCTTGAGATGGCTTATCACAAACGCTCTTTTGCCTTTCTTGAAAGCAAAGAGACAATCAACATACAGCTGACAGATAAGCAAAATCAAATGAAGACAATTGAAGCTCCTCTAAGGCTTCTTACAGCAACGAGCTCTGTGTTTGAACATGCCTTGCAAGACACTTTTACGACAGACGGAAAAGAAAATTTCTTACTTCCTGAAATAGACTCTGACCTCTTTGAATCTTTAATGTCCTATCTCAAAACAGATCAGTTAGATTTTAATACGCCTAATCTTTTTCCTCTTTTAGCGCTCGGAGATAAATATGACTTTGTCAATCTGCATCAAAAGGTCCAAGCTTTGTTATGCGACAATTTTCATTTTTTTGTAGAGCATTATGAAATTAAGTTTCTCTTAACTGCATGTAACGATTATCAGCTGAACTCTTTTAAGCAGAAGATTGATTTAAATATCTCTTTAAATCTACCTGGATTTTTTGGGACAAGTTTTTTTGATACAGCTAAACTGATTCACATTTTTGATCTTGCTGAATCTCGCCTTAGGCTGCTTGAAAGCTTGATTAAAGCGTTTGAAGAACTTGTATCAAAAGCAGAATTTAATTCACATTTCATAAAGCTCGTCGCAATCGATCCTGAATGGCTGGAAAGGCTTTGGATATTGTTTGAGCGCTCAAGCGAAGAGAAGCCCCTCCTCTTAGGAGCACTTTTTGAGGAAGCTTCAAAAGAATATTGTGATGTCTTGCTAGATAAAATTGTTGACTTTTGCAATAATCCAAAAAACGCTCATCTTTACCTTGCAAACTGGGATCTGCCTCCGGTGAAGGCAACAATGGACACTGACTTTGAGGTGATCGATTTTAGCAACGAAATTTAAGATATGCCGGCCTTTCAGGCCTCAATTGTTTGATTTGCTTAACCCAGGCCTCACGGCCTGGGCTAATATATGGCGGCCCTTCGGGCCTTAGAACAAAAGATTTCGGATAGGTCCGGAGGACCGACATATCATAGCCCAGTGCCGTAAGGCCTGGGTATAAATGAACCAAAAAATTGAGGCCTGAAAGGCCGGCATGTCTTAGATAAATTAGAAGGAAATGTTATGGAACTTACATCCTATTCTTCCTCTTATCCAAAAACTGAAGCGCCTTTTTTGCCTCTTCCTAAACACTATTTATCGACAGCTGATGCGCATGCGACACTTAAAGGAAAAAAAGTGGTTCTACTTCAAAAGGATGATACTTTTTCTTGCGGCTTTACTAGCATGACAGCTTTTGTGGCACTAACAGTGGTATGTTGTGTCGGAGCAGTCTTTGGTTTTTTAGTGGCTTCAAATACACATGCGCATATTGATCACTCCCGCGATGTCAAGACATCTTTCCAGGCAAGGGAAATTGGATGCATGTTGCATAGTGAGCTGATATCCCCTGATTGCTTTTTTATCAATCACACGCAAGATGTTTGGGTGCCAAATATTGATGCAGGCATAAAAACAGCAATTCCGGTAGCTACCGTTCCTCCATTTGCGGTTCTTTTAATCTGGAAAATCATGGACGTCGCTTGGAATAATTTGACAAAATACAAAAATCATACACATGTAAAAAACAATGACCGGATAAACGATCTATTACTCTCCCTTCACTGTTCGCTTGATGGCTCTGTTGGTGATCCATCTGAAATTAGCGATTTAACTCCGGCTCCTTCTAAGCTAATTGCAACTCTCTATGCACATGATTGTATTTCTGATAATAACCTTGCCATTTTAAGCTTTGATCAAATTAACAGCATTCGAAAAAGCAATCCTGCAAAGTTTAAAACATTACTAAATGGTGAAAGCTTTTCACCGGATCAAAACAGTTGCTGGAAAAAACTTACTAAAATGTTGTCTGCCGCTGCTGCCGATTTGGTTAAAGCCATAAACAACAGTAACAACAGCAAATTCTTTATAGATGAGCCCCTCATGCTGGAAGTGTTAATCCAGGAGCTTGCAGACACACAGATGACAGAGGATCTAAAAAATGCCTTGTGCTTAAAATTGCGCGGCGTAAATGAACTGCTTGCAAAACTTGAAAAACAGGAAATGCTTCAAATCATCGATCTTGTTTCAAAACGAAAATATTCTCTTGAAGAGGCGTACCAAAGACGTGCCTCCTTTTTTGGTTTAAGCGATAAAACAATCAACATAGAGCTGACTGACACTGACAACAATCTCAAGAGCCTCACAGTTCCGGTGGGACTTCTTACTGCATCTAGTTCTGTTTTTAAAAATGCCCTGGAAGATTGTGTTAATCATGAAAAAGAGAGTTTTAAGCTTGGCGATGTTGACCCTGCCGTCTTTGAAGCTTTGATCACCTATCTAAAAACGGATGAAATTGCTTTTGAAACTGTCAATCTTTTTGCTCTTTTAGCTTTGGCTGACAAGTATGACTTTACGAACCTTCATCAAAGTATTAATTCCTGGATATGCGATCATTTAGATCTTTACTTGGGTTCTTATGACCTTGAATTTCTCTTAAACTTATGCAAAGAGCATAACTTGAACTCTTTTAAGAAGATGATCGATTTAAAACTCTCTTCGAAACTGCCTTGGCTTTATGAGGAAGGGTTTTTAGAAACAGCTGAGCGCATCCGTAATTTCGATCTTAAGATAAGTCGGCATAAATTGCGCAAAAGCATAGAAAAAACATTTAAAGAGCTTGTAAAAGAGCCCTTATCTATTGAATTATTTGTAGATAGATTTATCCAATTGATTCAAGTAGAAGCCGGATGGCTGGAAAAGCTTTGGGCGCTGTTTATTGAAGAGTGCGAGGAGAATCCCCTTCTGCTGGGAGCGCTTTTTGAGCGAGCTTCAAACCTGTATGTGGATGTAATTTTAGATAAGATCATTGCTTTTTGTCAGGAGCCGGATAATGCCCATCTTTATCTTGCTAACTGGAAAGTGCCTCCTGTTAAACAAAAGATGGGATCCAATTTTGAAGTGATCGATTTTAGCACCGAAATTTAAAGTATGCCGGCCTTTCAGGCCTCAATTATTCAATTCGTTATACCCAGGCCTTACGACCTGGGCTAGAATATATCGACCCTTCGGGTCTTAGAACAAAAGATTTCGGATAGGTCCGAAGGACCGGCATATATTAGCCCAGGCCGTAAGGCCTGGGTATAAACGAATCAAATAATTGAGGCCTGAAAGGCCGGCATACCTATTAATGCACCGAAAGATTTAAAAGGAAATGTTATGGAACTTATGTCTCGTTATAGTGGGAGCCAAGAGCCTACTTTAGTTCATCTGTACTATTCAGGGGCGGAGCCACAACGGCCGCTTTTTTTTCGAAACTTGAAGGAGGAGCCAAGTTTAACGCAAAAAGGCCTGCTAGAGGATCTAAAAAATCGAGTAGTTGTTAAAATTGAGGAAGAAAAACGATCCTCAAAATTGGACACCATAATTACCAGCATCACAGCTATTGCAGTTATAAGCCTGATCCTGAACGGATTCTCACTCCTATTCTTCACGGATCCTGTCCCTCAACCGGTCCCTCTTTGCAGCGGAGCTGATTATACGGTCATTCGCGATTTGAACTATTCCATTCGCGATTCGAACCATTCAAAAGCAAAATTTGATCCACAAATCCCCTGTGACTACGATGTTAAAGATGAAGTACGATATGCTCAAATGCCCACTCAAAAAATTCTACACCGTGTCACGCTCGTTTTAGTACCATTAACAGCAGCTTTCATTGCTACAATGTTTCTTGCACTCTATAAAAAAGATAGGGAGGAAAAGCAAGGAAAGCAGCAATTAGATGTGGCAATCAAGCAGCTCTCTTACGTAGATGATTTGGAGGCTGAAATTCCTGCAAAAGATATCAAGGTTATTTTTCCCTATTTATCTAAAGTTACGTTAGTCAAGCTTAAATTTTTGCAGTTGAAAAAGGCTTGGAAGCATCACAAGGACATTTTTTTAGAACGTTTAAAAAAATCGGAATTTTCAAAGCAGCAGCTTGCCATCTGGCGCCTTTTTGACCATTTGATAGGTGCAAGCAGAAGTGAGAAAGAGATGATTTTGGAAGAAAAAATTTCCAGAGGGATTATTGGAAGTGATCCTGATTTTTTTGAACTAGTTGTCCGCACTGTGCAGCCCTTGCAAAACAATGAGATCTTGCATTTTTCAGATATTCTTGAAAAAAGCGTATTAACAGATGAAGCGGCATCACTTTTAAATAAAGAGACTCTACAATCAATTGTCATAAATATTTCAAAAGAAAATCCTTTGGCAGATCTTGTGGAAGCAGCTCTTGCGGGCAAGGAATTGATAGATAAGAAATTCAGCCCAATTGACCTCTCGATTTCTTCTGAAATAGAAGGTGATGAAGAAAAGATAAAGGAATTAAAGGTAGAGCGTTTTTTAAAAAAAGGCAAATTGACCCTTCAAAATATAAATGAGTGCTATGAGCTACTAAAAATAGTCAAGCAATCTGAAAATGAAGGGGCTGCAAATGAAGGGGCTGCAAACTTTTTAGAGAAATATCTGATTATTCATCTGGAAGTTTTTTTGCAAGCATTTGTAGGTGAAACAGAGCGTCAAGTCCTTCTAGATGATATTCATGCACTTAATTTAGAAAAGCTTAAAACAAGCATTGATGCTCACCTTAATAAGACATGGAAAAAGCGGTTCCAGTCATCTTTTGATGAAGACCTCTTTTACCGAGACTGTCTCTTTGCTAAAAAAAATGGGCTTACTATTTTAGCAGCATCTTTGCAGCACCATTACACGCAAGATCTCAATGACTTTGCGCTGCCTGAAAAGGCTCAAGCCTTTGAAGAGATGATTCTAAAAACTTTACAGCGAATTGATGAGCTTTTTGAGGATCAAAAGCCCGCAATGCTCGCCATTTTGGAAGATAGAATTGATGACTTCTTAACTGATTTTCCAAATACAATAGAACAGCTCGCAACTCTCGCAGAAGAGAATGACAACCTATGGCTAAAAAAAACGATCATAAAGGTTTACAAAGCAGATCCTGATCATTTTTCAAGCCATTGGCTCTCTCCCTTTGAGGACATTGAAGGCGGTGCTAAAGATGATGTTGAATTGGAATTGTCAGATTTATGATTTGTAGCGTAGACTTTAGTCTGCGCTTGTTTTTGAGGGCTTTAGCCCTCGAGTGTAATATCTTGTGCTTGAGGGCTAAAGCCCTCAAAAACGAACGCAGGCTAAAGCCTACGCTACAATTTATAAATAGGGAAAAGCAATGCAAATAGTATCCTCAGATGAGAGCATAGAACTCTCCTTCACTGATTATTCAGAAAATGCCAAAGTAAATAATAAGAAAGCAGAAAATAAGCAAAAGGAAATTCCTTTTTTTCTCTACTTAAAACCTGAGCCTGCATTAACAAAAAGCTGTCTGATCGAAAGCCTTAAGAAAAGAAAGGTGAGCAAAATTGATTTTAATGAGCAAAAGAAAGATCAACTATTCTATGTGACTCTTGTTTTGATGTTAATTTGCGAGGCTGTTTTTGCCGTGTCAGGAATAGTATTTTTTACTGATCCGGTAATTCAGCCCGTTCCTCTTTGCCATCAGAATTCAACTCATACTGTTGGAAGCCCCTGGGTTCAAAATGGTTCTAAAGTCTCATTTAATATCTCTTATCCTTGTTATGTGCATAAGAGTGATGAAGAGAGCTACCATGAAATGCCTGCTCACACGATCACTACCATCTCCTTCCTTTCGCTGATTATTCTATCCGGAATACCTGCTGTTTCTAACAGAATACAAAAATATAGACAAAATGAAAGCGTGGAAGTGCAAAATCAGGAATTGGATTTTGCGATAGCCAAGCTTTCTGAAGATGCGGAAAATGATGATCAAGAATTACAAGTCACAACAAAAGACATTAAAGTCATTTTTCCTTGCCTGTCTAAAAAGGAACTCGTGATGCTTGACTTTTTGCAATTAAAAAAGGCAAGAAAACAGTGGGGAAAGCTTTTTGAAGAGCGTTTACAAAAATCGGAATTTTCAAAAGAGCAGCTTGCTATGTGGCGTCTTTTTTATCGTCTTAAATGGGCAGATAGCGGCAAGAGAGAACAGATTTTAACGCATGCAATCTCTCAGCAAATTATTGGAAGCAACCCCGATTTTTTTGAAATGGTTGCGCGCGCGCTGCAGCCTCTACAGGCAAATGAGGTATCGCACTTTTGTAGGATTCTTGGAAGGGACATTTTAACGAAAAGCGCTGCTTGCACTCTTTCAAGCAAGAACGTGCTGCCATCGATTGTGATGAGCATCTCAAAAGAAAATCGTTTAGCGGATCTCGTTCAGAATAGTTTGGGGGTCAGGCTTGACATTTGACATTTGCAAAGTATTTGATAGGTGATGTGTTGCTTTTGCAAATGTCACAATGTCATTCCAGACCCCCACCGTTACTGCTATCGATGGGGGTCTGGAATGACATTGTGACATTTGCTCTAGATGTACTTTATATTTTCAAAACCTCGCAAATGTCAAATGTCAAGCCTGACCCCCCACCGTCTAATTGGCGCTGTTGGTGTAGATCGCTTCTAAGGACTTGAGGAGGTCTGCCTTTTCTTGCGCTTCCTTGATCTTGAGGTTAATCCAGACGAGGTTTCTTTCTACACACTCTTTTACGTTGTCAGGCAGTTTTGGATTGGCAAGCAGCAAGTGTGACGCAAGGAGGGCTTCATGATACTTTTCAATCCAGTAAGCAGCTATTGAATACTCCAAAAGAAGGCCATAATCATAAATCCATTGCTCCACAAACAAACTATCAGAAGAAGATCTAACATGTAAAGCCTTCAAGGTGGCATCATAGCTTGCCTGAAAATTCCCTTTTGCGCGGTGATAAAATGCCAGTCTATAAACCGGCTCAATGCGCGTTGGGCGGTATTGAAAAGCCAAGTTATAGCTCCGCTTGACAAGCTCTGGGTCCATTTCCAATGATTCTTGTAAAATTCCCACCTGAAGCAGCGACCAGAAAAGCTCCTGATCCCACCCTCCCATTGCAATGCGCTTTTTGTAATGTTTCAAAGCAAGTTCATTTTCCCCTGCATCTTTATAGCTTTGAGCCAAATAAAACTGGTTGCGCGTATTGTTTGGGTCATCTTGCATCGCTTTTTCAAGGAGCAAAGCATCTTTTTGATACTTTTCTTTATCAGTTGAGCGGTTACCATCTGTCCTTACAAAGTTCACAAGGCCCTTCAATGTATCAAAGGTATGCGCCTGATCGCAGCAGACAACTTCATGCAAAACGCCAATCCACTTCCAGTCTAGTGAGTTTTTAATGAGCTGGTTTCTAAGATAGTTAGTCCCTCCAAACTCCGTTGTGATGTAATAGAAGTCTTTATCAAGCTCCGGCATGCTAAATCCGGGAGTGATCACAAGCGTTTCATCCGCATCGATGATGAGAACATAATCAGCTTTTCCTTTCGCAAGTGTTAAAGCCTCATTTCTGTTGTGTCCGAAGTTGATCCAGGGCCTTTCGTGAAGCTCGCCCGGAATATCTTTCATGAATTCTTTCACGATTTTTTGAGTGCCATCAGTTGAGCCGGTATCAACGATCACCCATGTATCAATGACAGGCTTTACAGATGCAAGACAGCGTTCAATCACAGGACTTTCATCCTTGATGATCATATTGAGACAGATCGTCTTTTTTTCAGATGAAGAAAGATCGCAGGTAAAGAGGACAAACGAAAAAATAATCAGAAAAAAACGCATGAATCACCCATGTTTTTGATTTAAAAAAACACTTTATGACAACATTCTTTTTTTGTCAAAAAAAAGAATGTTGGGTTTAAGCAAAGTGACAAAAGGTTTTTTTTCAGGGACAAAGGACAAAAAGGACAAAAAGGACCCAAAGGACAAAAAGGACTTAAAGGACAATTTATCAGTATCAGCGGTGGACAAAACACAATTGCATTCAGGTGGTTAAGTGTCCACAGCTGAAACCGATAAATTGTCCTTTTTGTCCTTTTAGTCCTTTTAGTCCTTTGGGTCCTTTTTGTCCTTTTTGTCCTTTGTCCCTGAAAAAAAACCTTTTGTCCTGAAAAAAAAAGCTGCTAAACCCTATTTAGCAAGCGTCTGCCTGAGCATGTAAGGCAAGATGCCGCCGTGCTTGTAATACTCGATTTCGATGGAGGTGTCGAGCCTTGAGCGCAGAACAACTTCTTGTTTCTTGCCTTGGCTGTCAATTTCAAGGATCATCTCTTTATGCGGCGTGAGATTGCTCTCCAAGCCTTTTATTGTAAATATTTCATCGCCTGTCAGTTGAAGTTTTTCCAAATCATCGCCCTCTAAAAATTCCAAAGGCAAAATCCCCATCCCGATCAGATTGCTCCTATGAATGCGCTCAAAGCTGACTGCAACCACAGCTTTTACACCAAGTAAAAGCGGGCCCTTTGCTGCCCAGTCTCTAGAACTTCCCATCCCGTAATCTTTGCCGGCAAATACAATGAGCGGCACATCTCGTTCCTTATAAATCTCACACGCATCAAAAACACTCAGCAACTTACCCTCCGGCATCAGTTTTGTAAAACCGCCCTCTTTGCCATCTGCAAGCTTATTGCGAATGCGCACGTTTGCAAATGTGCCCCTCATCATGACAAGGTGATTGCCGCGCCTGCTTCCATAGCTGTTAAAGTCTTTCTCAGCAACCCCCAAAGAATGCAAGTACTCGCCTGCCGGGTTTGCAGCTCGAAAAGCGCCTGCCGGCGAAATATGATCTGTCGTAACAGAATCGCCAAAAAAAGCAAGCGGCCTCATCCCTTTTAGATCTTTTAGAGGGGGGATTTTTAAGCTAAAGCCATCAAAATAGGGCGGTTTTTGAATGTAGGTGCTTTTTTTATCCCAGACATAATCTTTCCCTGTCGAGGTATCAATTTTTTCCCAGAGAGGATTTTCATGTGAAAAATTGCTGTAGCGCTTTTTAAATTGCTCTACAGTCACGGCAATTGAGATCACTTTTTCAATTTCTTCATCTGTTGGCCAAATGTCTTTTAGAAAAACAGGCTCTCCATTGATGCCAAAACCTAAAGGCTCTACTTTCATATCGATGTCCACCCTGCCAGCGATTGCAAAAGCGACAACAAGCGGCGGCGACATTAAAAAATTGGCTTTGACGGCGCTGTGAATGCGCGCTTCAAAGTTGCGGTTTCCGCTTAAAACACTCGCAGCTACCAAATCATGCTCTTTAATAGCGCTCTCAACTATTTCATCAAGAGGCCCGCTGTTACCGATGCACGTTGTGCAGCCATATCCAACAAGATCAAACCCAAGCTCATTTAAATAGCCTTGAAGCCCACTTGCGCTTAGGTAGTCAGTGACAACGCGAGAGCCTGGCGCCAAGCTTGTTTTAATCATTTTATTGACTTTTAAACCCTTTTCGACCGCTTTTTTGGCAAGAAGGCCGGCACCGATCATCACGCCCGGATTGCTCGTATTTGTGCAGCTCGTAATTGCTGCAATGACAACTGAGCCATGAGAAAGCACAGCGTCGCATACTTTATCACTCATTTCACGTGGGATTTTTTCTTCGATAGCATTGGCAGCTCGCTCTGAGAGTGATTCTGTGATGGGGCGATTTGTGACCATTTCCTCTTCATCCCACGGCAATGGAATATGGCCGCTTCCTAAAGAGTTAGTGCCGCCGCTGTGCATGGAAGGAACTAGCGGATAATAGGAGCCGCTTCCCACACAGATTTTTTTATCAAGCTGATCTTTTGAAAGACCATAGCCGCCATCAGCTACAGGCGCTGTCAGCAACTTATGGAATTTTTCTTTCACGGCAAAAAGATCGATTCTATCTTGCGGTCTTTTGGGGCCGGAAACTGATGGATTAATCGCACTTAAATCAACTTTTAGCACCCTTGTAAAATCGAGCTCGTCTAAATTTCTAATGCCGAAGAGCTCTTGCGCTACAAAATATTCTTTGATGAGGGCGATTTCCTCATCCCCTCTTCCTGTCATTTTCAGATAGTCGAGCGTTTTTTCGTCCACAGGAAAATAACCCATTGTAGCGCCATATTCTGGCGCCATATTGCCAATAGTTGCGCGATCTGCAACGGATAAACTGGAAGCACCTTCTCCAAAAAACTCAATAAATTTGCCAACGACTTTTTCTTTTCTTAAAAGTTCCGTAATAAAAAGAGTTAAATCAGTCGCCGTCACCCCTTCTCTTAAACGGTTAAAAAGGTAGACGCCAATCACTTCAGGCGTTTGGAGCGAGACTGGCTGGTCCAGCATCGCAGATTCTGCTTCAATGCCGCCAACACCCCAGCCGACAACACCAAGCCCATTGATCATGGTCGTGTGCGAATCAGTTCCGACAAGTGTGTCCGGATAGAGAATCGTTTCATTGCCTTCTTTAGACGAGGCCACAACTGTTGCCAAAAACTCCAAATTGACCTGATGCACAATGCCAATGCCGGGCGGAATCACCTTAAATTTCTTAAAGGCATGCTGGCCCCATTTCAAAAAGGAGTAGCGCTCGCTATTTCGCTGAAATTCCACTTTTAGGTTAAAGGCAAAAGAATCTTCTGTGCCCGACCTATCCACTTGCACTGAATGATCCACAACAAGATCCACCGGCACTTTAGGCTCGATCAAACCGGAATCAAACCCTTTTTCAACCACAGCGTCTCGCATGGCGGCCAAGTCGACAAGAAGCGGCACTCCTGTAAAATCTTGCAAGATCACACGAGACACGATAAAAGGCACTTCAACCGGCGCTAAATCCTTTGGATTCCAATCGCCAAGACGCACCACATCTTCATCTTTCACGCGTATGCCATCGCAATTTCTAAGCAGTGATTCCAGCACAATGCGAATGGAAATCGGCAGCCTCGAAATTTTATCAAAGCCTTGGGCTCCAAGCGCTGGGAGCGAATAGTAATAAAGAGAGCGTTCTTTATTTAAACATTTTTTCGTCTTAAACTTGTCTTGCATATGCATCATCCTTCCCAGTTAAAGTCATGAGTAAAAGCTGCCGGTAAATTAAGGCGCGATTTTAACCCTTCACAGATATAATTGGAATAAATGAGTGGGGTATAGAGAAAGGGTTTAATATCATGTCTGTCAAAAACAACATCCGGCGTGCTGAAGAGAATCTTAAAATATTCCCTGATTTTTTTTGCTTTATAGGCGCTCTTTAAGCCATAAAAAGACATGGCGGCAGCAATCTGTTTGCAGCTTCCCTCTTTTGGGGTAATGAGCTCTTTTGCACTGCCTGTAAAAGCAGTGTCCAGCCTGTCTGAATTCTTAAATAATATCAGTCCGTGAGTTGCCCTTGGGTTGCATTCTATCGCATAAACTTTGCCGTTTTCCGTCTCAAACATATCAAAGCCGATCTGGCCTGTGAAATTTTCAAGAGAGACAAAGTTTTTTACCCATTCTAAAATTTTTTCATGGTGAACAGATTCAAAATTCAAGCAAAAATGGCCTTGAATCGCGATTTGAACAGGGTATGTCGCGTGAGCTAGCACTTTTCCATCGATGCAGACGCTGTAGGTGCAATATTGTTTGCCATCAATCCACTTCTGCGCAATCCAATTTTTGCCAACCTCAAACTCGATCTCCGGCATGACAAGTCCCGGGCCTACCTTATAAATGCTTTGGGCAGACCTGGAATAACAAGCTTTTAGGGCATAGAAGCTGTTTGGATTTAACTGTTTTAAATCTTTTTTAGATTCGATCAGGTAAGTCTCAGGTGTTGCGATTCCATATTTGATTTGCTCTTCATAAAAAAGCCATTTATTGTGCAAGCGATGCAATGTCTCAAAAGGTGCAGCAAAAACTTTACAACTTTTCGGAAATTGGTCAAGATGAGCTGAAATATAGAGGACTTCTTCAAAAGTGGGAAGTAGGATGTCAATTTTTTTAGACTGGATAATTTCAATTAAGGCTAATATGAAGTTTTCAGTCTGAAATCTTGGGCTTGGAACGATAAAATTTTCTTTAACAGCGTTCGATGCTCTGCACATGTGCCATTTAATTGTATCTGCAATAAAGACATTGTGCCCTGCTGCATGGAGCTGCCTTGCGAGATCGAGCGTGGATGGCGCCCTTCCTGCGGTTAACAAAAAATTTTTCTTCTGACTTGACTCCTGATTTGGCTCCTGATTTGGCATCCCCACCTCTGCTTTAAAGTTAAATTAATGCTTATACAAAAAGGGGGTTATTTATGCAAAAAAATATCGGGCTGAAAGACCGGATTTTTCGTTTGGTTATCGCGGGGCTTCTTTTAGCTTACGCTTTTTGGCAAGGCAGCATCATTGCTGCGCTTCTTGGAGCTTTTACTCTTTATGAAGCTTTGGCCAGCTGGTGTATTTTGTATTGGTTATTGGGAAAAAATAGTTGTCCGATCGAAAAAAAATAAAATATTTAAATAATTATTTTACATAAATATTTTAAATACATATGGTCAAAATATAGGGCAAAAAAAGTTGCCTAAAACCAAAATCAACAGGAGATTATCATGGTTAAAAAAGCAAAAAAAACTAAAGAAACAACAAAAAAAGCATCTACTGCTAAAAAATAGTTGTTATCTTTGTGGGCGGCATTCATTGCCGCTCATTCTGTCGCCCCGTTCCCCTCTCCATTCCCCAAGTATTTAACATATCAGTGCAGCATTTTTTTAAACACAAAGGCACAAAGTTACAAAGACACAAAGAGAAAATATCGCAAAATCCTATCCTTATGCATGATAGAACGTTAAAGTCTCTTTGTGCCTTCGTATCTTCGTGTCTTTGTGATTAAAAAAGGCTGACACTTATTATAGCTGTACTTTTGGTCGGAGGCTCATTCTTTTTCGGCTGTCAGTCGGGGGTGGTGGGCTTCGAAGGAGGCTTGCAGGTGCGTTTTACTGATCTGGGTGTATCTGTCAGTGGTTCCAATGCTGGCGTGGCCCAATACTTCTTGAATCACCCTGATATCTGCACCATTGTCTAAAAGATGCGTTGCAAAAGAGTGTCTAAACGTGTGTGGAGATATGTTTTTAGTAATCCCCGCCTTTTTGGCATAAAATTTAACCCTATTCCAAATCATCATCCTTGTTAAGGGCTGTTTTTTCTTGGTCACAAAAAGAAGTTCATGGCGATCCTCTTCGTTGTGATCCCTAAAATGAATCAGGTAATGGTCAATTGCCAAAAGCGCTTTTTTTCCAATCGGAACAATGCGCTCTTTTCTCCCCTTTCCCATCACCTTAACAAAGGCATCATCAATAGCGTAAATTGTGAGCGAACATACTTCAGAGACTCTAAGGCCGCTTGCATAAAAAAGCTCTAAAATGGCAAGGTCCCTTGCACCTTCCAAAGTCGTTTTGTCGCATGCCTCAAATAAGGACTCAAGCTCTTCTAACGTCAAGATTTCAGGGATGAGCTGCCAGATTTTAGGAGCGCCAAGATAGGCTGTCTCATCTTTTTCTAAAACTCCTTCTCGCTTTAAAAACCGAAAGAGCATTTTAATGGCAAAAAGAGTGCGTCTGATGCTAGTTTCTGCATAACATTTTGATTTTAAGTGAGATAAAAAATCAACCAAATGTTCTTGGCTAACTTCGGAAAAAGAGGCAACAGATTGTTTTTTTAAAAAAGTAACTAATTTTTTTGTATCGCGCTCATAGGCTTGACGCGTGTTTAGTG
>Ga0206938_1175_pt1 | contig 15090 bp, 14 predicted proteins | sample Alteio_BWOrgHeat_12_FD_152918 | JGI IMG/M metagenome (GOLD analysis project Ga0206938, IMG submission 152918) | Enriched cells from forest soil in Barre Woods Harvard Forest LTER site, Petersham, Massachusetts, United States -... | ecosystem: Environmental > Terrestrial > Soil > Temperate forest >... | reverse complement strand
GGTAGAATCTTACGGTTTAAATCCGATAGATGTGAAGCTTGCAAAAGTTCTTTTAAAAAAACATAAAAATCAATCTGAAACAATTGGGGCGCTGATTTCGCACCTCTCCCTTGCCGCAAGAAATGGCCATCTTTTAATCAAGCTGGAAGAGGGAGAGATCTTTCCGACAGTTGCATCGCTTTGGCAAAGCGAGGGGGAAGTGGAGATGAGAGATTTAAAAACACTTGAAACGCTTATTGTAAATGGTTTTAAAGAAATTTTGGGCAATGACCATTTTAAGGAGCTTTTTTCAGAAGTTGATGCAGAGTTTTCCACCAAATATCTTTGCAGGCATGACAATAAGATTTATTTTCAGCGCTATTTTCTGTCTGAAACTGCAGTTGTAAAGCATATTGCGCGCCTTCAAAAATTTAAGCCAGCCTTACAAGTCAACGATGGTTTGCTATCAGGAAAACTTGAAAAATTGGTAAGTGATGGAACGCTATTAAAAGAACAGGCTGCCAGCATTTTAAAAGCGGCGAAAAGTAGCTTGACCTTTATTTCAGGAGGCCCCGGTACCGGCAAAACGTATACGGCAGGTTTTTTGTTACAGTTGATTCTTGATACGCTTAATGAAACGGATAAATTCAAGATTAAAATTGCATTGGCTGCGCCCACCGGTAAAGCTGCTTCCAACTTACAAAATAGTTTGGCGGGCCCTCACAAAGAGCTATTTAAAGCGGTTACTTTGCATGCTTTGCTTGGAATCAAAGAAAATGGAAAAATAAAGAACGATTCTTTTAAAAAGCTTGGCGCTGATCTGATTTTGATTGATGAAAGCTCCATGATTGATGTTTCGATGATGGCAAAGTTACTCTCTGCTGTCAAATCTGGCGCCAGAATTATTTTTCTTGGCGATCAATACCAATTGCCGTCAGTTGATGCAGGGGCAATCTTTCATGATTTAATCCAGTTATTGCCGGAAAACAGTGTGCATTTAAAAAAGTGTTTAAGAGCTGAATTGCAAGAGCTTGTCGATTTTGCAAAAGCGATCAATGAAGGTGAAAGTGCGAATGTACTTGAGATGTTAAAGAGAGGCTCTGCCATCAAGAGACAGTTTTTTGAAGGTTCTTTGCAAGAATCATTATTGGAGCATGCAGCCTCTCATTTTCCTGTTATCTTAAAAGAACATTTGGGCCCAAAAGAGATCCTGGAGAGCTTTAATCAGTTTAGGATTTTATCCCCCCTTCGAAAGGGTTTACTTGGAGTGGATGCCTTAAATCACTATTTTTTTCAGCATCTTGTAAAAAAGCATATTAAAAAAGCTTGCACGATGGTCCCTATTATGCTTGTCAGAAATGAGCCGGAGCTTGAGCTTTTTAATGGGGAAGTTGGCGTTTTAATTATGCATAAAAATGGTTCTGAAAAGCATTTTTTTCAGGCAGTTTTGGGCGATTATGCGCTTTTTCCCTGTAAAAAAAATGGTTTTAGAAAAGTTGCCGCACTAGTTTTGCCTCAATATGAATACGCTTATGTTTTAAGCGTCCATAAGGCTCAAGGAAGCGAGTTTAATCATGTGTTATGTTTGCTCCCGGAGGGTGCAGAACATTTTGGAAGAGAAGTTTTATATACGGCAGTGACAAGGGTGCGCCAAAAGCTTGAAATCTATGGAAGCGATGAAGTGATTTTAAAGACGATTCAAAATAGAAGTGAGAGGCTTTCAGGGATTGCAGAAAGAGGAAGAGGAAGAGGAAGAGAAGTATGTCAAGAAAAACAGGTGTGTTGTTAGTTAATCTGGGAACGCCGGACTCTCCTCGGCCAAAAGATGTTCATAAATATTTGGTAGAGTTTTTGACGGATGGGCGAGTGGTTGATAAGCCATGGATATTTAGGCAATTGCTTGTGAGGGGTTTTATCGTTCCTTTGCGCTACAGACAGTCTGCAAAGTCTTACGGGCAAATCTGGATGAAGCAAGGCTCTCCCTTGATGGTGTATAGCCAAAAAGTCAAAGTGCTTCTGCAAGAGGCTTTGGGGTGTGAGTATATTGTGGAGCTTGCCATGCGCTATCAAAATCCGTCTATAGGTGTAGCGTTAAAGGCGCTTGTAGAAAGGGGCATTGAACATCTGATAGTGATTCCCTTATTTCCGCAATATGCGTCAGCAACGACTGGCTCTGTGCATGAGCGCGTGCTAGATATAGTGTCGAAGTATGAAGTGATTCCAAAACTTACGCTCATTCGCAATTTTGCGAGCGATCCATTCTATATTGAGGCTGTATGTACTATTGCCCGTGAGTATCCTTTAAAGACGTATGACCATTTTCTGTTCAGCTTTCATGGACTGCCGGAGAGACATCTTACGAAAGCAAATGCGGGATGTTTACAGTCTCAAGAGTGCTGTGGGAATAGGGATGAGACTTCTTGTAAAGGATATTTCGGTTGCTATAAAGCAGAGTGCCTTGCAACAGCTACCGCCATTGCAAAAGCGCTTGGAATTGATGATTCGAAGTTTTCCATTACGTTTCAATCAAGGCTTGGTAAAGAGCCGTGGTTAACGCCCTTTACAAATGAAACGATCCAAAAGCTGGCAATGGACGGCAAAAAACAACTGCTTGTGTTTTGCCCCTCCTTTGTTTCAGATTGCTTAGAGACCATTCATGAAATCGGCATTGAATATGCAGCTGAATTTGTAAAGCATGGAGGCGAGGCTCTCCACTATGTGAAGAGCCTAAATGATCACCCCAAGTGGATTCACGCCTTAGAGGCTATGGTTAGAGCAGAATAGATGTGATTTATAAAAATAACCGATAGTCGGTATTAAAAAGTTTTGCGATGCGTTTTGCGATTTGCTTGCCAATGGGTCGTTTACCGTGCTCCATTTGCGAGATGTTTCCTTGGGGAATTCCAAGCATGTTTCCCATTTCAACCTGCGTTAAACCTTCGCGATGCCTTAAACCACAAAAAGCGATCGCCCATCGTGGTAAATTTCCGCATAATTCATGAATAGCTTCTTTTACACTCATGGATTTTTCCGGTTTTTTTTGCTTGCCCAACGACATGAACTGTCCATTTATTTTATATCATAATCATAGTAATATATCAAAAAGAGATATATTTCAATAAGGACAACAGGGACTACAGGAGGTAATTGCAAAAGTGACAATAAATTACTTAAATTAAAAAAATAGCAATTTCCACAAAATTTGAAACTTATCTTTGAAATTCCATTTTTTCATCATAAATATCCTGTCGCCGAAGGCGATCATGTCTATTCTGATAATTTTCAAATGGTTGTGACGATTTTTTTTTTAACAGGATAGACATGATCGCCTTCGGCGACAGGATATTTATGATGAACACTCAAGTATTCTAGAATCGATTAATGGAAAATTTAATGAATTTATTTTGTCAAAAATCGCTGTATAACACGTGAAATACTTTTGCAATTACCTCACAGGGACAACAGGGACAACAGGGACGACAGGGACAACAGGGACGACAGGGACAAAAATGGTGTCAGCGATGGACAATTCACTCATTAATTTATGAGGTTTAGAATTTTACGGTGTAAGGGACAACAGGGACAACTTGTAGCGTAGGCTTTAGCCTGCGTTTGTTTTTGAGGGCTTTAGCCCTCAAGTGCATGATAGTCCGCTTGAGGGCTAAAGCCCTCAAAAACGAGCGCAGGCTGAAGCCTACGCTACAAGTTGTCCTTTTCAAAGGCTTCTTGCCAGCGTTCCATGTCGGTCTGGAATTTCGGCTTTTCTTTCGAGGTCTGCTTCTTTGCTTTTTTGACGGGTTTAGCAATAGCTAAACGATTGAAGTTGTCTTCAAATTCCTGAAGATAAAACTCGAAGCATTCATCCGGTTTTAAAGTGACTTTTGCTTGCGCTTTTTTTGGCTCTGTTGTTTGTTTTAAAGCTCTTTTCAGTGTTGTTTTTTCTGTTTTTTCACTCTCTTGCGCTTCTTGTTTTAAGCTTTGCTGTTTATTTTTGTAGCGCTGGTTTAATGTGGTGACAAATTCTTCAACCGTTTCTGTTTTGCCGAGATGATGTCTTACGCTTAAAGCTAGTTTTTTGTCCGATGTGACGACAATCAATGTTTCAGGATGTGCTGATCTTTTGACTTTATTAATGATCCATTCATCGGCAGTTACTCCTTGAGAAGTAAACTGAATTTCTAGATGGTTGTAGTGCGTTTTTGGGCTTTCATCGATGTTGAAACCGGAATCGAAAACAATGGCAATCTCTATTTCCAGCGCTTGGATTTTTTTATTTAAGCTTTTGATGATTGTATCGCGCTGTTCTGAGAGGTTTTTACCGATGGCTAAAATGCGAAAGAGCAAATTGTAGCCATCGATGATATAATGCATTATCTACAGTGCTTCCAGAGTGGAAACCAGTTTTTCAAAGGCCTTTCTTCTGTGAGAAATGCGGTTTTTCGTGCTTTCTTCTAGTTCTGCAAATGTTTTATCATATTCAGATTTGATAAATAAAGGATCATAGCCAAAGCCGTTTCTTCCGCGCTCTTCTTTAATGATCTTGCCTTCGCAGGTAGCAGAAACAGCTTTTTTTAAGCCTTCCGGGCTTGCAAGTGCAAGACAGCACTCAAAGTAGCAAGTTCTTTTTTCGTTTTCTAGCCCTTTCATTTTTAAAAGAAGCTTTTGGCGGTTTTCTGCATCCGTTGCCTCATTTCCTGCGTAGCGCCTTGAGAAAATTCCGGGCTCTCCGTTTAAGCTATGCACAACAAGTCCAGAATCATCGGCAAGCACCCATTTATTGAGCACAAAGGCCGCATCCACTGCTTTTTGAATGGCATTTTCTTCAAACGTAGTGCCTGTTTCTTCAGGTAGAGAATAATGCGGAAAATTTAAAAGCGATAAAACATCGATATTTTTAAAGCTTTTTAACATCTCGCGAAATTCTCTAATTTTATGTACGCTATGGCTTGCAATTACAATTTCCATCATTTATCCAAAAAACTCTTAATATTTTCGACTGTATATTCTTCATCTTTAAATTGAAACGATTCTTTTACTTTGCAGCCGATCATGGCTTGAGCAAGTTTAGACTGGAACGATAAAATATTTTCATCCAGATTGACATCCCACGGGCCTAAAATCGTATATTCAGTTATTTTGCCTTCCGGAGTTTTAATATCAACAATGCTTCCAACGCTCACCTCTTCTGGATAGATGTCATCTTCAGTGATGACACGCGCGCGGTTTAAAAGCTCTGACAGCGATTTCATTTCGCCCTGTAAACGAGAACGCCTTTCGCAGGCAAATTTGTATTCAGAGTTTTCGCGAAGATCGCCAAGCGCTCTTGCAGCTTCAACTTCCTTCGCATTTTCAAGCATCTCTTTGGTAGCAATTTGTTTAAGGCGCTCCTGCGTTTTAATGTAGCCAGACTCCGTTGTCCAGATGGTATGCCCATCTGTATGTTTTAGAGCTTTCAGATGCGCTTTTTGTGAAAGAGAAGGGTGAACCACTTCTGCCAAGGATTTTAAGATTTTTAAATCGTGATCACTTAAGGATTGGCATTTGGAGGCTAAAAGTAAAAATTCCTTGATAAATTCAATAGATGTTCCCTCAATGATGTGGCGCACGTTTTCGTAGCGCTTGGCAGAAAGGATGGAGTAGATTTTTTTAGAAAGATCGCGATATTCAGGCTTGTTTTCAATATTGCTGTAAAGAATTAAGAATGACTCAAAAAGCTGGCATTTTCCTTGCTTGTCTGAAAAAGGGATTTCAGCATCATTTGAAAGCGCTTTTTGAAAAAGCCAGACAAAAAATTCAGGGTGTGTGGAGGGGTTTTCAATCAGTGACTGAATGGCTTTGATGAGAAGTTGTTGTGTATCTCCCTTATTTAGCTCTGTAAGAATATAGTCGCGAAGAGCGCTTTGTTGAACAGTAAAGAGCATGGAAAGAAAAATTTCAGCCCAATCTTGCCTTTCTTCTTTGATAAGTGCAAGAGCTCGTTTTTTGAGCGCCATTATTTGAATGCCGTTGATTACAGGGTCTATTTCTTCAGCTTTTAAATTTTTGATTTCCATACTTGACTGTTTTTGAGAAGGCTCGTAATTGAAAAGGGTTGCGAGCAGGATTAAAATTTGCAGCTTCCAGGTTTTTGTCAATTCAGCGTGGTTTAAAAGCTCTAGAAGTTTTTCCTGAATGATTTTTGTGATATCTTCATGTTTACGCGCATTTGGCAGATCGCGCATAAAATTATAAGAAGTCAGGATCATCTCTTCAGGATCTTTTTTGTTGGAAATGGCCTTGTCCAGTCTTTCTTGCTGGGAAATTTCCTTTTTTCGAAGGCTAAAAGGGCTTTTGAGATTTTCAGGTGTTTCGATCAAAGGATCTTTTTTGAGCTTTGACCTCGCCCCTTGCCACCATTTTGCCCACTCTTTTTCAGGGATGACAAGTTCTGAGAGCTCATCTTTAAATTCTGCTGCATTTTTAGGGCCAAGATCGCGAAGAAGAAGTTTGATCACTTCAACAGGATTTTCTTTGGCTTCTTTTTCAAGCTCATCAGCGTCTGCAAATCTTCGTGCCAAGAAATGATCTTTTTGAATCGGGATGAGCGTTTTAAAGGCATTGACGTAATTTATGGATTTTTTGCCGCTTACATTTTCAAATTCGATGACAGCCTGTTCAAGTAAAGAAGAGATATCCATGATCTCGCCAGTTCCCCAGCCTCCTACATGATAGACGAAATTTCCCGTTTCCATGTGGGCTAGAAGCTCATGGTTTGTCATTGCGCCTTGAAAATTATCGCGCGATCTAAGACCTGTTAGTCTCAGTCTTTCATTAAAGAGAGGATGCTCTCCGTATCTTTCTTTTAGAGAAGCTGTTGCCAAATCTGCAAGAAGGGGGCTATTTGTTGTTTGGAGATCAAGAACACATTTTAGTATTTGATAGCGCGATTTAGGGTCTTCCACACCATCTAAAAGCGGGAGAGCTGTTTCTGCGATTTTGCCAAAAGGTTTTGCCATGTCAGAGTTTTTAATCATTTGCAAAAGCTGTAAAAGTTCTTCGACATCTACGATATCATTTGTGCAATATTCTTCCCAAAGTTGATAAAATCTAGGGAAATCACGGCTATTGATACGCACTTTAAATTCTTCCAAATAACTCATTTAGCAATCCTTTTAAGTTTAATTCTCACATCTAAATCTCAAAAGGAGTATATCTCTTACGACTCTTTAATTTCAATTGGATTCCAAAAATTTAGTAAGATCCGATAAAATAAGTTATAATAGATTTAAGGGAAGCAAATGGGAACCAGTCCCTCTCACAACATTTTTGATGAAGCCGGAAAACAAGGAAAGGGCTTGCCCTCAAAAAAGAAAGAGGAGGCGGCATCTTCATCTCCTGCAGTAAAACCAGAGAAATCAAAAAATATTATTGTCAGTCTGACAGATTCAGAAATCCAAGAGATGTTTGATCGCATGCTCGAGATGAGGCGCGATCTTGATAAAAAAACAGATGAGCTTAAAAACGCGATTTCCCTATCTCAACAAGATGTCGTTAAATTTTTTAGTAATTCCAAAAACTTTACCCCTCAAGAATGGAGTATCATTCAGCAAAGCAGAAGCGATTTAGAAAAAAGGGTGTGGGCGGTTGTTGGAAAAGATCCAAAAAAGGTAAGGGAAAAACAACTGGAAGAAAAAGATACGAAATCTAGAAAGGGAAAAACGCTAGGCTCTCGGCGCAACTGGATTCCGATTAGGTAAAAGCCGAAGATATTGGTTTTAATGTGATAATCTGCTAGGATCAATACTTTTAAAACTATACAGTATGTTTAAGGACTAAAAAATTCACGTGAACCAGACAGATTTGAAAGCGGCCATTGAAAAAAGGCGCACATTTGCCATTATCAGCCACCCCGATGCGGGAAAAACAACACTTACTGAAAAGTTATTGCTCTACTCCGGAATGATTCACACAGCCGGCATGGTGCGTGGTCGCAAAGGCAGGAAAGCAGCGACATCTGACTGGATGGCAATGGAGCAAGAGCGCGGGATTTCGATCACCTCATCTGCCATGCAATTCACTTATAAAGATACGATTATCAATGTGTTAGACACTCCCGGTCACGAAGATTTCTCGGAAGATACTTATAGAACGCTGACTGCTGCAGATTGCGCCATCATGGTGATCGATGCTGCAAAAGGGGTTGAAAAACAGACGCGTAAACTCTTTGAAGTGTGTAGATTAAGAAAAATTCCCGTTTTGACATTTATCAATAAGATGGATATGCCGGGCCAAGACCCCCTAGATTTGATGGCAGAGGTCGAAAATGTGCTTGGCGTGCATTCTTGCGCTTTAAATTGGCCAATTGGCACAGGAAGAGACTTTACAGGAGTGTTTGATCGGCAGACAAAAGAATACTTGATTTTTTCAAAGGCTTCTATTGGCGGCGCGCAAAAAGCAGATATTTCAAGGTTAACCAAAATAGAGGCCAAAGAAAAATTGGGAATGGCGGTTCTTGATACACTGGATCAAGAGCTTGAACTTTTAGAAACTGCCGGAAATGCTTTTAGCCTTGATGCGTTTTTAAAAGGAGAGATGACTCCCGTTTTTTTTGCTTCTGCTTTAACTAATTTTGGGGTGGAGCCTTTTTTTGATGCGTTTATTCATTTAGCTCCCTGCCCGCAGGCAAGAGTTGTTAATTTGGCAAATGGCAAGGAAGGCACAATCGATCCGGTAACTGCGCCATTTAGTGCTTATGTCTTTAAGATACAGGCTAATATGGATAAACGCCACCGCGATAGCATGGCTTTTTTACGCATTTGCTCCGGTAAGTTTGATCGCGATATTGTCGTGAAGCATCACAGGCTTAAAAAAGATGTGCGCCTCTCAAGGCCGCACGGCATGGTTGCAGGTGAGCGTTCTACCGTAGATGAAGCATTTGCCGGCGATGTGATCGGGGTCATTAACCCCGGCGTTTTTTCTGTTGGAGATTCCATTTCGATGAAAGGCGGCTTTAATTTTAAACCAATGCCGCAGTTTCAGGCGGAAAATTTTGCAAAAGTCGTTCCCAAAGACGTTGGGAAAAGAAAATCCTTTGATAAAGGAGTCTTGCAACTGACAGATGAGGGAGCGATTCAACTCTTCACCCCGTTCGATATGAGCGGTGATACCATTTTCGCAGCAGTTGGGCAGCTTCAATTTGAAGTGATGCAATACCGCCTTGAAAATGAGTATGGCGTTGAGACTTTGTTAAACAAAATGCCCTATCAATGCTCTGCCTGGCTTAAAGGCGATGTTAAGACATTTCAAAAGCCAAGCAATTCTGTGATTGTTCAAGATAAAAATGGTCTTCCTGTTGTTCTTTTTAAGGAAGTTTGGGAAAAACAGTACGCGATGAAGCAAAATCCGAACCATCAACTTTTAGATATTTCTTCAGATGCATCTTGATTGCCAAAAATTTGATTCATCAACTTTAAAAAAATGGTTTTTGAGCGAAAAACGGGACTTACCTTGGCGTGAAACGCGCGATCCTTATGCGATCTGGGTTTCAGAAATCATGCTGCAACAAACGCAAGTTTCTGTTGTCATCCCCTATTTTGAGCGCTGGATGCAAGCTTTTCCAACAATTGAGAGCCTTGCTTTAAGTTCGCTTGACAAGGTTATTAAAATGTGGGAAGGGCTTGGGTATTATTCAAGAGCCAGGAATTTGCATGAAGGCGCTAAATTTGTTCTGCTAGAATTTGACGGAAAATTACCGGACAGTGAATTTGAGCTTCAAAAAATCAAAGGCATTGGTCCCTATACTGTAGGGGCTATTATGAGCTTTGCTTTTCATAAAAGAAAAGCAGCAGTGGATGGCAATGTCATCCGCGTGCTAGCGCGGCTTTTTTATGTGCAAGATGATATTGCAAAACCAAAAACAGTTCAGACTATCAGGGAAATTGCAGAGGCGATTTTGCCAGAAGATGAATCTTGGATTGTTACAGAAGCATTGATTGAGCTTGGGGCTACTGTTTGTACTAAAAAGCCAAAGTGTATGAGCTGCCCTTTAAAGGCATCCTGCAAGGCTTTTTTAAGAGGAGAGGCGGATGTTTTGCCCTTTAAATCGACTAAGATTACAATTGAGTCACTTTTCCGAAATGTAGCTGTTGTGATAGCAGAAAATAGATTGCTTGTCAGGCGCTGTAAAGCAGATGAGATCATGTCTGATCTCTATGAGTTTCCTTTTATCGAAGCTAAGAGCCTAACTGATGATCAGACGTTGGAATTAAGCCAGTTTTTAAAATTGCCTTTGATTAAAATCAGAGATTTGGGAGAAGTTAATCATTCCTTCACAAGATTTAGAGTTAAATTAAATGCAGCTCTCTTTACAGCAGAAAAAAGAAAACAGGTTAAGGATTATGAGTGGTTAAGTATGGATGAGCTTGAACAATGTGCCTTTTCATCAGGTCACAGACGCCTCTTCCACCAAGTAAAAATATTAATTCTTGACAAATTTGTTATTGATTTGGTTTAATGGGTCAACTAAACCTTTTTAAGGATCTTTTTATGTTGAAAGAATGCCACAAAGAATGGCCATTGGGCCAAAAAACTGTTTATGTCCAGACATATACTCCTGATTTGCTCTATCCCGTGCCAAGAACTCTTGCAAGAGATAAAACAGGCATTTTCGGCGCTTTGCCTTTTCATGGTGTTGATATCTGGAATGCGTTTGAAATTTCCTGGTTGAATGCTAAAGGCAAGCCAGAAATTGCACTAGCAGAGCTTACTTTTCCCTGCACATCTGAAAATATCGTAGAATCTAAGTCATTAAAGCTTTATCTGAACTCCTTTAATCAAACAAGATTTGATTCCTTTGAAACTGTTGCAAAAGTCATTGAAGGAGATTTAAAAAAAATAATTTGTGAAGAGATTGAGGTTAAGCTTTATCCTCATTCTCATTTTGAAAAAACAGCTTTAGAGGGGTTTTCAGGGGTTTGTCTTGACAACCTAGACATTGAAACGACAACTTATCAGGTAGAGCGCAAGTTTTTGTTTATTGAAGAAGAAGATACTAAAAAAGAAGATGTAGAAGAGACGCTCTACACCGATTTATTTAAATCGAACTGCCTTGCAACCGGACAGCCTGATTGGGGCTCTCTATGGATCCATTATGTTGGCAAGCGGATCAATCATGAAGGTCTTTTGAAATATCTGATTTCATTTCGCGATCATAGCGGTTTTGCCGAGCACTGTGTGGAGCAGATTTATTATGATATCATGCAGCAATGCTCCCCTAAAAATTTAAGTGTCTATGGGCGCTATACTAGGCGGGGTGGGCTTGATATTAATCCATTTAGATCCAATTTTGAATCTAATCCAACAAATATCAGGCAAGTTAGACAGTAATGAAAGAGCTTAAACAATCTATTATTGAAACACCGCTTGGAGAGATGCTTGCAATTGGAGATGAAGAAGCTCTTTATTTACTTGAATTTGCTGATTGTAAAAAAACAGCGAAGAAAATAGATCATCTTTTAGTAAAACTGCAGGCAAATATCGTTTCAGGTACTGCAGAATCTCTTGATTTAATTGAAACTGAGTTAAAAAGCTATTTTAAAGGCAGTTTAAAAGAGTTTAAGACGCCCATTAAGTTAGTGGGCTCTTCTTTTCAGAACAAAGTTTGGAACTCTTTAATGCAGATTCCCTTTGGAACAACGCGTTCCTACCGCGACATCGCATGCACGACAGGCAATATCCAAGCTTTTAGAGCGGCTGCAAATGCAAATGGGGCTAACAAGTTAGCGATCATCATTCCCTGTCATCGCGTGATCAATTCAAATGGTCAGCTTGGAGGGTATGCAGGAGGCATTTTCCGAAAAAAATACCTCCTTCAACACGAATCAGAATTAATAAACGCGTTTTAGAACTGTAAATCCATGGTTGTTTAGGCGTCTTTCTTCCAGTTTCCATTCAGGATGGTTTGCGAGGAAGTCAACAACAGCAAGCCAAAGACCTTTTTTGGTTCTGTCAATATATGATGGATATTCAGAATAGTCCCCATAGTATTCATTATCGTCAGTATCGCCCCAAGGAGCGCTTGTGTCATGCATCGCAATATATTTATTGATTTTATTTGAGTATCTTTCAAGCTCAAAGGATAGATGTGCATAAGTATGCAGCGAGTCGATAAATAAAAGGTCGGTATTTGGTATGTCAGCATGCATGCTGTTTTTTTGCATGAAGTTAAACTGAACCTGATTATGCTCAGCTAAAGTTTTGGCCATTTCCAGTTTTGCAGGTAATGGTGAGCTGATATCAATTCCGATATACGATTTGATGTTGGTTGGGTTTTCTGCAAGCCCTTGTAAAATGCCCCATGTGGAAACCATGCTGCGTAAGCCAATTTCAACAACAGAAGAGCATTCTGTGGAAAGCGTCTTTAAGACTGGAACATGTTCAAAAATATCAGAATAAGTCGTGCAGCTTATTTGATACTGGTTTTTAAGTATGTCTTTAGCGAGAGTATCGGCTGAAAGATTTACTGAAAAAGCGCTGCCAAGCAGCAGGCAGAATGCAAGACATGATATTTGCAATTTTTTTGTATTCAAGATAAGCTCCTTTAGCTTTGTTTAAATAAAATATTTTTTTAGCAAGAAGGCAGATTTTAGTCTATAGAAAATATTTTTTTTAGAGTATTGTGAAAAAAAAGCGAGGAAAATATGTTATATCGATCACATCCATGGCATGGTTTAAGTCTTGGGAGCGGGGCTCCTCAAAGCGTCAATTGCTACATAGAAATTGTTCCAACAGACACTGTGAAGTATGAACTGGATAAAGAAACCGGAATCTTAAAAGTCGATCGCCCTCAAAAATATTCAAGTCTTTGTCCCTCGCTTTATGGCTTGCTGCCAAAGACATATGCAGGTGATGAAGTTGCTAAATACTGCATGCAAAAGACAGGGCGAAAAGGTCTGGTTGGCGATGGTGACCCCCTCGATATCTGTGTGCTGACAGAAAAAGTGATTGTGCATGGAGATATTATTGTAAAGGCAATTCCTATTGGAGGGTTTCGTCTGCTTGATGGCAATGAAGTGGATGATAAGTTAATTGCCGTATTGGAAGATGATCTTGTTTACGGAGAGATGAGCGACATTAAAGATTGTCCACATGGGTTCATCGAGCGCTTGCGGCATTACTTTTTAACATATAAGGATGTACCAAAGGATGGGTCCAAGGATGCGTCGGAAAGACATTCTAGTCAGGTAGAGATCACGCACATTTATGGTAGGGATGAGGCAAGAGAAATTATTACGCTAGGTGGTTTAGATTATCAGAAACTTATTTCGGAGCAGGGATTTTAAAGGACAAGGGACTAAAAGTTTTTTTTCAAGGACAAAGGACAAAAAGGACCCAAAGGACAAAAAGGACTTAAAGGACGATCTATAAGTCAAGCAATGGACAAAACGCATTAGGAATCAAGTGGTTAAGTGTCCATCGCTGACACCGATAAATTGTCCTTTAAGTCCTTTTTGTCCTTTAAGTCCTTTTTGTCCTTTAAGTCCTTTAAGTCCTTTAAGTCCTTTAAGTCCTTTTTGTCCTTTAAGTCCTTTATTGGCTGTAGAAGGCAATGAGTTTGGAAATGCCCTCTTCTAGGCTTGTGGGTGGTGTGTATCCCGTTATTTTTTTGAATGTGTCCATGTCGGCAGATGAGGATTCAAAGAGGATGTCAGAGGGCATATGTGAAGCCTTTAAATCTGGGAAATGGCTTTTTAAAAGGCTCAAGAGCTCTTCAACAGACCTTGCATGCCCGGTTCCCAGATTCACAATTCCGCTATAATCAGATTTTGCAAGATGAATCAATCCAACTGCTACATCATCTGCAAAAATGTAATCAAATTTTCCTTCAGGCCTATACACAGTTAATTCTTCGTGATTGATTAAGGAGAGTATCCAGCGGGATACAATGTCTTTTGACCCTCTTCCATAGACTCTAAAAATGCGCGCAGATATGTAACTTAAATTGCTAAATCTTTTAGCAAATTTAAGTTCTGATTCGAAAAATAATTTTGCAGCCCCGCAAATATTTCTTGGACTAATTTGGGAGTTCTCAGAAAGAGAGCAGGTCTTAGGATTAAATTCTTTGCTTAAATAGAGCGTTGGATCGTAAATTAAATAGCTTGAAGCAAATACAATCCTCTTCATCGATTTTACTTGGCTTAAGCAGTGAAGAAGGTGATGGCTTAAAGCCACATTGTGATGATAATTTTCTTCAAAAAATGGGGGCGTTTCTTCAGACCTTTCAAAAGTTGCTGCCAAATGGAAAAAAAGATCGGGCTGAAAACGGTTTAATTCATCAACAGTTATCTCATTTAAATCACCTTGTCGGTATTGCAGTTTGCCTTCCCATTCCTTTGGGCAAGGTTTTAAATCTCCGACAAAAATTGTGACATTTTCTTTTAGAAGTGCTGTCACAAGACTTGTTCCGATAACTCCAGCTCCACCACTGATAAAAATCTTTCTATCATTCATTTTAAAACTTCCTTTGCTAAAAGACCGTGCATGATAGAATGATGGGGGATTCCTTTTATTAAAAGATGTTCTTTTAGCACCCCTTCTTTTTTAAATCCGAATTTTTCTAAAATTTGAATGTGTTCCTTTCTAAACGCAAATGTTTCTGTGTAAAGGCGATGCAGTTTCAAATCGACGAAGGCAATTTTTGTGAGAAGCTTTAAAAAGTTGGAAAAATCTTGGGCATAGAGTTTTTCATCTTGGGCTCTTGCAGTGGCTACTAGAAATGAAACTTCTGCCCTTTTATGTTCCCAGTCAATATGGACAAGACCGCCATATCCGATCCAAAGGCCATCCTTAAACAGGCTATAGAGGATCATTTGCGGATTTTTTTTGGCCTGTTCTACCGCCACAGCATTGTTAAAATAGGCGATTTGCTCTTCTTTTGAGATGGGATGTTTTTGCCTTAAGACATCGATTTGTTCATTTCTTGCAACTCTGATGGCTTCCATATCTGCAAGTTCAATCTTTTTTAATTCATACATGATTTACCAAAATATTTAATGTAAGTTGTAAGTAACTAACTGTTTTCAAACAAAGGTGTTTCTGCGTAACGGGGCCGTCCCGGCCTCGGACCTTGCACGA
>Ga0206938_1173_pt1 | contig 15275 bp, 10 predicted proteins | sample Alteio_BWOrgHeat_12_FD_152918 | JGI IMG/M metagenome (GOLD analysis project Ga0206938, IMG submission 152918) | Enriched cells from forest soil in Barre Woods Harvard Forest LTER site, Petersham, Massachusetts, United States -... | ecosystem: Environmental > Terrestrial > Soil > Temperate forest >... | reverse complement strand
TTCCATAGTTTTTTCGTAGGTCCATGGTCAAAGCGGTTGCTTCGCCAAGGTCGCCCTTTAAGAATACCGGGGTCACCATAGTATCAGTTATACCAGTATCAAAGCCGCGCTCTTTTAATCCCCTTTGCAACGCACCTGATATCTCCCAAAGCTTTTCGCGAAGTTGTGGTTGTGACTTTAAGAGTTCCAAACGTTTGATCAAACCCATTACCATAGGCATTGGTAATGCTTTAGCAAAGGTTTGCGACCGCATATTGTATCGCAGGTAATTGATGATCTCGGAATTTGAAGCTACAAATGCACCGATACCGGCCATCGATTTGGCAAAAGTGCCAAAATAAATATCAACGCCATCAACACAGTTTTGGTGTTCGTGCGTGCCGGCGCCGGTTTTACCCATGGTACCAAAACCGTGTGCATCGTCTATTAATAACCTAAAATCATATTTATGCTTAAGCGCGATAATTTCTTTTAATTTACCCATAGCGCCCGACATGCCAAAAACGCCTTCGGTTATTACTAATATACCGCCACCTGTCTCTTCAGTTAGTTTGGTAGCGCGTTCCAACTGCTTTTCGCAGCTTTCAATATCGTTATGTTTGTAAACAAAGCGTTTACCCATGTGCAGACGTACACCGTCAACTATACAGGCGTGCGACTCCGCATCATAAACGATCACATCATTACGGTCAACCAAAGTATCAATGATAGATACCATGCCCTGGTAACCATAGTTCAATAAAAAGCCGCTCTCCTTGCCTACATAAGTAGCGAGGTCTTGCTCTAACGACTCGTGGTGCTTTGAATTGCCCGACATCATCCTGGCACCCATTGGGTAAGCCATTCCATAATCGGCGGCACCTTTGGCATCAGCTTCGCGCACTTCGGGATGATTAGCCAGGCCGAGGTAATTGTTCAAGCTCCAAACCAAATGCTCTTTGCCCATAAACTGCATGTGCGGCGCTATTTCACCTTCAAGGCGCGGGAACGAAAAATATCCATGCGACCATTTTTGGTGCTGGCCCAGCGGGCCCATATTTTTTGATATTTTGCTGAATAAATCCAAAATGATTAGAGTTTGATGCTACACTTACCTGCAAATATAAGGCTTAACATGGTTAAATACAACGGTTATAACTTTTTATAATGGCTTATAACAAAAAAGCCCCTGTATATAACTACAAAGGGCTTGGCTAAAAGTTTTATAAATTAATCTACATTATCATGTAGAAACGAATTGTTATTTCTGATCTCGGTTTTACCCTCGTCATCCGTCAGCAAAGAGAACTTAGATACCTGGCTTTCCGACGATGCAGGGGTTTGCTGCAAAGCGATCTCCTTACGTTTATACGCCGGTACATTCTCCAATTCCTGGATACCGCCGTTCCGCAATTTCATGCTCAGGTCTTTTAAGCGCATAATACGCTCGCGCGATTTACGCAATTGATCTTCGATAGATTCATCTGTCTTGTGGTCATCCGCACCAACAATTGGCTGAGGTTCGGGCTCAGGCTCGGGTTGTATTTCTTCAACAACAGCTACTTCGAAAGTCATCTCAGTTTCTTCGGTAAGTTTGAAGGTCATCTCCGGCATATCCGATGTTTCTTCATCAGCTACTTCCTCAGCTTCAAATGAATGCCTGATCACCTGGTCATCTGCATTATCTGCTTTGGCAAACAGGTCGAACAAGCCGGCTTGTGCTGCCTCTTCCTTCTGCCCTTTAATATATAACTCAGACGAGTACTCTTCGTTTTTAACAACCACGTTATTGATAAACTCGTTAACCGGTTTTACCAATTGCTTGTTATCGGGCACCAGCATCGATATTACTTTTTTGGTGCTTTGCTCTCTTTCGCGCTCATCCTTGGTTTGGAAACCGGTAGCAATAATGGTTACCGAAATTTGCTCGCCTAACGATTCGTCCCGACAGTTACCCCAGATCAAATCGGCGGATAAACCAGCTTCCTGCTGGATAAAGTCGGTAATGATACTTACCTCATCCATGGTCACTTCGGTTACACCTGATGTAATATTTAACAGGATATAACGCGCACCTTCGATCTCGTTATCTTTCAATAACGGTGAACGTAATGCACCTTCAACAGCCTTTAAAGCACGGCCTTCACCTTCGGCAGCACAACTACCCATGATGGCTACGCCGCTGTCTTTCATCACCGTGCGCACATCTTTAAAATCAACGTTAATATAGCCAGGCAATGTGATGATCTCGGCAATGCCCTTAGCAGCTGTTGTTAATATATTATCTGCCTGCGCAAACGCCGAACCTAATGTTAAGTTGCCAAATATCTCCCTCAACCGGTCGTTTGAGATAACCAGGAAAGAGTCGACATGCTTTTTAAATTCTTCTAAACCTTCTTCGGCCTGCATTTTACGGCGCTTCCCTTCAAACGAGAAAGGCGTAGTAATAATACCCACCGTTAGTATATCCAATTCGCGGGCTGCTTTGGCTATGATAGGGCTTGCACCAGTACCTGTACCACCACCCATACCTGCTGTTATAAACAACATTTTGGTATTGGCGCCCAGCATTTGTTTAATATCGTCAATATTCTCAATAGCCGAGTTTTTGCCAACTTCGGGTATCGAGCCTGCGCCCATACCTTCGGTTAAACTGGCGCCCAACTGCACTTTGTTAGGTATTGGGCTCAGCTCCAAAGCCTGGGCATCAGTATTACAGATAATGAAGTCAACACCCGTGATACCCTGCTTGTACATGTGGTTAACAGCATTGCCACCACCGCCACCAACACCAATAACCTTGATGATCGATGACTTCTCTTTTAACATCTCAAACTGCATAATCTTGTTTTTCAGCTATATGTGAACGTCGATTTTTAACACTTTACCTCATGTAATATTAGCACTTTTTCAACATAGTTTATCCACAAATGTGTATAATGTGGATAAGTCACCCTTTGTGGAAAATTACTTTAAAAAGTCCTCATCCTTGATGTCGTCCTTAATAAATTTCTTGCCTGTCTCTAATATTTTCCCGAATAATCCAAACTTTTTCTCTTCGGCAAACTTCACCTTTTCAACCCGGGTTTCAGGTTTTTCAGGCATAACGGTGTCCTCCATTTTCTGGATGCCTTTGATCAACAAACCTATACCTGTGGCAAAAGTCGGGCTTTGCAATTCTTCGTAAACATTCTTGGGCAATACCTCGTTTTTGGCCAGGTGTTCGTTAGGGTAACCAACACGGCAATCCAAACCGGTAACAAATTCTACTAACTGCGGCAAGTGCTTCAGCTGGGCACCACCCCCGGTTATTACAATACCGGCTATCAGTTTTTTCTCGTACCCCGACGACTTGATCTCGTAATAAACATGTTCTACAATTTCTTCCATCCGGGCCTGAATCACAAAGGCCAGGTTTTTGATCGATATCTCCTTAGGTTCGCGGCCGCGCAAACCAGGCACGCAAACTATCTCGTTATCTTTATTTTCTTCAGCTAAAGCCGATCCAAAACGCGTTTTCAACTGCTCGGCTATATTACGCATTACCGAACAACCTTCGCGTATATCCTCAGTTACGCTGTTACCACCAAATGGTATTACAGCAGTATGGCGGATGATCCCTTCGTGGAATATGGCCACATCGGTTGTACCACCACCTATATCAACCAGCACTACGCCGGCTTCTTTTTCTTCATCGCTCAACACCGCTTCGGATGATGCCAAAGGCTCCAGTATCAGGTCCTGACTTTCCAAATTAGCTTTGGTAACGCATTTAACAATATTTTTGATGGCGGTAACCTGGCCTGATATGATATGGAAGTTAGCTTCGAGCCTTACACCAGCCATACCGATTGGGTCTTTAATACCCGGTTCGTTGTCCACTGTAAACTCCTGCGGCAACACATGGATGATCTCTTCGCCCGGTGGCATCACCAGGTTGTACATGTCTTCAATGAGTTTTTCAATGTCCTTGCGGGATATCTCGGTATGCAATTCGCGACGGGTAATTAAACCACGGTGCTGCAGGCTCTTAATATGCTGGCCCGCTATACCCACGTTTACCACTTTGATCTCCACATTTGATTGCGTTCCCGCGATATCCACCGCCAGGGTAATACCGGTAACGGTTTTATCAATGTTAGATACCATGCCGCGCGTAACCCCGGCCGACTCAGCTTTACCTATGCCCAATACCTCGATCTTGCCGTTTTTGCCCCGGCGACCAACAATAGCGCAAATTTTTGTAGTGCCGATGTCTAATCCGACTACAATAGGTGAACTTTTTTCGTTTGTACTCATTTCCATATCAATGCTGTATTAAAATTGTATTGCTTGTTTGTTTCGTAGAATCCGGTTTAACCGTTTGCTTTAGCTTAGCCGAATCTACCTTAGTTAGTATATCTTTTTTTACGCCAATTACCTGGTTGGTGTATTTGATGTTAATGATCTTGTATGCGTCCTCGCCCACCTTAGGCAAAGCCTGTTTGTAAAATACCAGCAGGTTGGCAAACTTGGTCTTCAATGAGTCGGCATTGCCTATCAATATCCGCTGGTTACCTACGCGTGGTATCAGTTCCATCTCGTGCTGATCGTTTACATACACCTGTACTATTTGCGCGCTCCATAACGAGTCGCGGCGTATAAAGTCGGCCGTTTTGTATAGATCCTGGGCGATGACTGTGTGCAGCGAATCAACCTTATTCGCAAACAACTCATCAATAAATCCGGTGGCGACCAATACCTTAGCGGTAAAATTGGGCGACAATGGTATTTTTAACCCATGCTGATCAATATAAAAATCCTGGTCGAAACGGTTTAAGACCCGCATAATAGGCTGGCGCTGGCTGATCTCAACTTGTATCACACCATCCATATCGGCATAAACTTTAGCGAACTCAATAAAGGGGTTAGCCTTCAATCTATTTTCGAGCGCATGGATGTTGATTTCTTCGAGTTTATGACCTATCAGGGCATTACTTTTTACACCCAAAATATTATCAACTTCATCCTTATCAATAAAAAACTGGCTACCAGGAATGTAAACTTTCACATCCTTGCAAACCACCTCGCCTTTTTTCATCTCAATAAAACTCATCAGCACAACCAGGCCACTCAACACGGTTACCCATGCAAAACCAATTAAAAGATGCCGCCATATTGGTTTTTTAAACATGCTGCATAATTTGTTTTAAAGGTTCAACCAAAGTATCTATATCGCCTGCGCCGACAGTTAACAACAGTTCTGGCTTTTCCGCAGTTATGATGCTTACGCTTTCCTGTTTTCCGCAAATGCGCTTGTTGGCCAGTTTCATCCGGCTTAATATCATGTTACTGTCCACTCCGGGTATTGGCAACTCGCGGGCTGGGTAGATATCCAGCAAAAGCAATTCGTCGCTCATATCCAGCACCTCGGCAAAACCGTCTACAAAATCGCGTGTGCGGGTAAACAAATGCGGCTGGAATATGGTGGTCAGCTTTTTGCCTGGGTACAATCTTTTTACTGACGATATAGCTGCCCGCAATTCTTCGGGGTGATGGGCGTAGTCATCAATGTAAATGTGCTTGTCGGTTTTAACAATGTATTCGAATCGGCGTTTTACACCGCGGAACGAGGTTAAAGCATCATGTATCTTGCTCGCAGGGATATTCAGGTATAAGGCAGCCTGAATAGCCGCTACAGCATTTTCTATGTTATGCGTCCCCGCGATGCCTAATTCAATATTCTTGATCGTGGCTGTGCTATTCCTGAAATCGAAGAAGAACGAACCATTCTCTACCCTGATATTTTCAGCAACAGCGTCAGCATCGCCATCTATGCTATAGGTAACACCGGTATCAAGCGGTAAGCCTTTACGGTGAATCAACCTGCCACCTGGTTTTAGTTGCGATGCAAACTGTTTGAACGAATCGGTAAGGTGCTGATGATCCCCATAAATATCCAGGTGGTCGGCGTCCATCGAGGTGATGATACTGATATCGGGGTGTAATGTTAAAAACGACCTGTCATACTCATCAGCTTCAACAACCATCACCATGCTGGTGCCAAAAAGTACGTTGTTATTATAGTTGGATGCTATCCCACCTAAAAATGCCGAACAATCCACACCCGATGCTTTCAAAATATGCGCTACCATGGTAGATGTGGTAGTTTTACCATGTGTACCCGCGACAGCGATGGTAAACATGCCCTTGCTGATGATACCCAACACCTGCGACCGTTTTTGTAAGTCGAAGCCTTTATCCTTAAAGAAATTTAAAATAGCCGAATCCTTTGGAATGGCCGGGGTAAATATTATGAGCGTACCAATATCAGGCGTATGAAATCCTTCAGGTATCAACTCCACTTTATCCTCAAAAACTATCGACATGCCCTCTTGTTGCAAGCCCTCGGTTAAGTGGGTTGGTGTTTTATCATATCCGCAAACAGTGCAGCCCAAGTGGCTAAAGTACCGTGCAAGGCCGCTCATACCGATGCCCCCGATACCTACCAAATAAACCCGCTTAATGTTGCGTAACTCCATTGTCTCTTTTTAAAAAGCCCCTCTCTTTGGGAAAAGAGGGGCTACATTTAATTGTTAATTGTTATTTGGATAACTTCTTTCGCGATAACTTCATCGGCATTTAAAATGGCCAGTTTGCTGATGTTACTGCTTAATGTTTTTTGTTTGTCTTTATCGTTTAAAAGTTCAAGTGCTTTATCAACCAGTTTCTCTTCGGCATCACGGTCGGCTATAAAAAGCGCCGCGTTCTTCTCGATCAATGCCAAAGCATTTTTTGTCTGATGATCCTCCGCTACATTTGGCGATGGCACCAGGATAGCAGGTTTACCAACCACGCAAAGCTCGGATATGGTACCTCCTGCCCTTGATACAATAATATCAGCGGCAGCATAAGCCAGGTCCATACGCTCTAAAAACCCCATGATCTTGATATTGGGATGATAGCTTTCGCCCAGCTTATCAATAATGCCCTGGTAGTACAATTTGCCCGTCTGCCATATCACCTGCACATCAGCAGCGATCAATTTGTCAAGCCCGCCCATAATGGCATTGTTCAAAGTGCGTGCGCCCAGGCTTGCCCCGGTCACAAAAATGGTTGGCTTGTCAGCCGATAGCGTAAACAACTCCAAAGCCTGCAAACGCTTACCTTCGATATTTACCGACTCGCGCCGAATAGGGTTACCGGTTTTGATGATCTTATCTGCCGGGAAAAATTTCTCCATTCCATCAAACGCTACGCATATTTTACTGGCCTTTTTGCCCAGCCATTTATTGGTGATACCTGCGTACGAGTTTTGCTCCTGTATCAACGTTGGCACACCTTTTAAACTCGCGGCGTATAATAACGGTCCTGATGCATAACCGCCTACTCCTACCGCAGCATCCGGTTTAAAGTCTTTTATTATACTGATCGACCTCAACACACTTTTGACCAGTTTTATCGGGAACATCACATTCTTTAAGATAGAACTGCGTTGTATCCCCTGTATATCTAAACCGATAATTTTATACCCCGCCGACGGTACTTTTTCCATCTCCATACGGCCAAGGGCGCCAACAAACAGTATCTCGGTAGCAGGGTCAAGTTTTTTCAAAGCATTGGCAATGGAGATTGCCGGGAAGATATGTCCCCCGGTTCCGCCGCCGCTTATGATTATCCTTTTTGCCACCACTTTGGTTAATGAGTTATTAGTTATTTAGTTATTGTTAATTCTATTCAACTTTTAAATTCGAAATCAAAAATTCGAAATCCGAAATCAGCTTACGCTTCCCTTATCTCTCCCACCACCACTTTATTGCCTTCATCATTATCCCGGCTTACCGATAAAATAATACCGAATGCGATGCTGGTAAACAGAATGGACGTACCGCCCATACTCACCAACGGCAAAGGCACACCGGTAACCGGACCTAGCCCAACCGCCACAGCCATATTAGCAAATGCCTGTATGGTCAAGCTAAAGCTTAACCCGGCCGCCAGCAAGGCCCCAAACGCTTTTGGCGCTTTGGTTACAATTTTCACACATCGGTACAGCAAAAACAGGTAAAGTACAATCAGTATCACACCACCTATCAAACCATATTCTTCAACTATAATGGCATATATCTCATCCGAGTACGACTCGGGAAGGTAGTTTTTCTCGCTGCTTTTACCGGGGCCTTTACCAAAAAATCCGCCGGTAGCTATAGCTATCTTGGCGTGGTTAGCCTGGAATGATTTATTGGGGTCCGCCTTTTCGGGATGTAAAAAAGTGTCAACGCGTTTGGCGTATAAATTATGGCGTGGACCTAAAAACACAATGGCCGATAATACCAACGCCCCGCCTAAACAAACCACGGCTATTTGTTTAACGCTTACACGGCCCATGATCAGCAATAATATGCTAACACCAAACAGCATGATACCGGTCGACATATTAGCCCAGGCTATCAAAGCAAATACCACGCAAACCGCGCCCATAATTGGAATGAATGATTCTTTTACATCTTTTATATTCTCCTGCTTGCGCGAGAGCGTGCGTGCCAGGTAAGTGATCAATGCCAGTTTGGCCAAATCGGATGTTTGGAAACTTAAACCCGTACCCGGGATAGCTATCCACCTGCTGGCTTCGTTAATACGCGCACCAAAAACAAGTGTGTACATCAGTAGAGGTATTGTGATCACCATCAATATTTTTGAGATACCTGCGTAGTAGCGGTAATCCAATTTGTGCGATATATACATTAAACCAATACCACCGATCACCATGGCAAGGTGCTTCATCAAAATGGACTCGGCGCCAACACCGCGTTTAAACGCCAGCGTGCCGATGGAACTGTACACCGCCAACATGGATATCATGGATAGCAATACTACGATGAGCCATATCCAACGGTCGCCTTTGGTTTTACTGAAGATATTATCGATATACATGGATTTCACCGATGCTTCCATTTTTATTGATTGATTACCCGATTATTATTTCGATTTTTATAATTCCTTTACTGCTTGTTTAAACTGGTTTCCCCTGTCTTCGTAGTTTTTAAACAGGTCAAAACTTGCGCATGCTGGTGATAATAAAACCGTATCGCCTTTGGTTGCCAGGTGGTAGGCCACTAACGCTGCTTCTGAAGCTGACTGTGTATTAACGATCACGTCCACATCATCTTCAAAGGCATCGTGGATACGTTTGTTATCTTTACCCAGGCAAACAATGGCTTTTACTTTTTGCTTTACCAATTCTTTCAACATACTGTAATCATTGCCTTTATCCACACCACCCAATATGAGCACCACATCTGTACTCATACTTTCGAGCGCGTACCAGGTTGAGTTAACGTTTGTAGCTTTGGAATCGTTAATAAAAGCGATGCCCGATATTTTAGCTACAAATTCCAACCGGTGTTCAATGTTCTGAAAGTCGGCCATGCTCTCGCGTATATCCGCGTTGCGGATCTGGAGCACCTTGGCTAAAATTCCCGAAGCCATTGAGTTGTAAATGTTGTGTTTACCCTGTAGGGCCAGCTCTGTGATTGACATTTTAAAATGTTCTTGTGATGTGTTTATAATCATATCCTGATCTTCAAGATATGCTCCTGGTTCAACTTTTTTCTCGATGCTAAAAGGTAATAGCCGCGCTTTAAATTCTCTTTGTGCCATACCTTTGATGGTTTCGGGGTCATCGGCACAGTAGATAAAATAGTCTTCGGCTGTTTGATTTTGAGCTACCCTAAATTTGGATGCAGCATAGTTTTCAAGCTTGTAATCGTAGCGGTCCAGATGGTCGGGCGTAATATTGAGCAGTACCGCCATATCCGCCTTAAAATTGTACATGTTATCCAGCATAAAGCTGCTGATCTCCAGCACATAGCAGTCAAACTTTTGGGTAGCCACTTGGTAGGCAAAGCTTTTGCCGATATTACCCGCAAGCCCAACATTTAACCCTGCTTTTTTGAGGACATGATAAGTTAGACTTGTAGTTGTGGTTTTGCCGTTTGACCCTGTGATACAAATCAGTTTGGCATCAGTATAGCGGGCGGCAAATTCAATTTCCGAGATAACCGGAACACCGCTTTCTTTCAGTTTTTTGATGATCGGTGCTTTATCGGGTATACCCGGACTTTTCACCACTTCGGTTGCTGATAGTATTTGGTCTTCGGTATGTTGTTTTTCCTCGAAGGGAATATTCCATTCCTGCAACTGAACCTTGTATTTATCAGCTATAGCTCCAAAATCCGAAACAAAAACATCATAGCCCTGCTGTTGCGCAAGGTATGCTGCCCCGGCACCGCTTTCGCCGGCACCTAAAACAACAAGCCTTAAAGCATTGCTCTTTGATGATATGTTTGTGTTCGTGTTCATTTATGTACCTTCCTGCTTACCTCAACTTTAATGTGATCACGGTTATAACCGCCAGTATGATCCCGATGATCCAAAACCGGGTAACGATCTTGGCTTCGTGAAAACCTCTTTTCTGAAAGTGGTGGTGGAGCGGCGCCATTAAAAACACGCGTTTGCCTTCGCCAAATTTCTTCTTGGTGTATTTAAACCAGGATACCTGTATGATGACCGAAAAATTCTCGACCAAAAACACACCAGCCAATACCGGGAGCATCAATTCCTTACGGATCATGATGGCGAAAACCGCGATGATGCCACCGATAGCCAGACTGCCGGTATCGCCCATGAAAACCTGGGCGGGGTATGAGTTATACCATAAAAAACCAACGCAAGCCCCTACAAATGCACCGGCAAAAATTACCAGCTCACCCGAGTTGGGTATGTACATAATGTTGAGGTAGTCGGCGATCACTGTGTTACCAGATACATAAGCCAGTATGGCCAGGGTGATGCCAATGATAGCTGATGTACCCGTAGCCAAACCATCGATACCATCAGTAATATTGGCACCGTTGGATATAAAGGTGATAATGGTGATCATGAAAAATAGGAACACCATTAGTGTATAACGCTCATAACCATGCCCGAAAATTTTAAGCACCTTGCCGTAATCAAACTCGTTGTTTTTGTAGAACGGCATGGTGGTTTTGGTCGACTTAATTTCCTGGGTGTAAACCATATGGTTACCGCGCATGTGCGGCTCAATAGGCAGGTCGTATTTGATGGGTGGTTTAACTTCCTGCCGGATCACGATATCGGAATGGAAGTACATAGTCCACCCGATGATCAGCGATAAGCCAACCTGCCCAATGATTTTAAATTTACCGGCAAGGCCTTCCTTGTTCTTTTTAAATACTTTGATGTAATCATCCAAAAAGCCAATGGCGCCCAACCAAACCGTGGTGATCAGCATCAGGATAACGTAGATATTTTCGAGCTTCGCGAACAAGAGAGTAGGCACCAAAATACCTAATAAAATGATCAGGCCGCCCATTGTTGGCGTCCCTTGTTTTTGCATCTGGCCTTCTAAACCCAGGTTGCGCACGGTTTCGCCAACCTGTTTAAAACGCAGATAGTCAATTAACCTGCGACCATAAACCGTAGTGATAAACAACGACGATATTACCGCCATCGCCGTACGGAACGTGATGTACTGAAACACACCCGCCCCGGGTATATTAAAGTTATGGTCTAAGTAGTTGAATAAATAATAGAGCATTATTTAATGTGCTAATTGGTTAAAAGCATTGGTTAACTCCTCTTTATCATCAAAATGATTACGTACCCCTTTGATCTCCTGGTATTTTTCGTGGCCTTTACCGGCCAATAAAATAATATCGCCTGGTGCAGCCAGATGGCACGCTGTTTTGATAGCTTCTCTCCTATCGGTTATGCTTAATGTCTTGCGCTGATCAGTTGGGCTAACGCCCGTCTGCATATCTTTTATGATCTGCTCCGGATCTTCGCTGCGTGGGTTATCCGATGTCAGGATCACCTTATCGCTCCACTGGCAGGCTACTTTAGCCATTACCGGACGTTTGGTTTTATCCCTGTCGCCGCCACAGCCTATTATCGTGATCACTTTTTCGTTGCCTTTACGAATGTTGTGGATAGTGCTCAATACATTTTGAACAGCATCGGGTGTATGCGCATAATCAACAATGCCAATTATTTTGTTTGCCGATATCAAATAATCAAACCGGCCTTCGGCACCTTTTAGCTTGCTTAACGAGCTTAAAACTTTGTGCTTATCTTCACCCAGCAATACAGCGGCTGAATAAACGGCTAACAGGTTATAAGCATTAAAACTACCTACCATTTTAAACCATACCTCTTCGTTATCAATGTCGAGCAGCAGGCCACCAAACTGGTTTTCCAGTATTTTCGCGCGAAAGTCGGCCATGGTTTTTAGGGCATAGCTTTTCTTTTTGGCTTTAGTATTTTGCTGCATTACGGCGCCGTTTTTATCATCGGCATTAGTTAAAGCAAATGCGTTTTTGGGCAGGCCATCAAAAAAGGTTTTTTTGGCTTTCAGGTAATTATCGAATGTTTTGTGATAGTCTAAGTGGTCATGCGTCAGGTTGGTAAATATACCCCCTGCAAATGTTAAGCCACCTATGCGGTGTTGTACTACTGCGTGCGAGCTTACTTCCATAAAGCAATAGTCGCAGCCTTTGGCTACCATATCGTCCAGCATCTTGTTCAGCTCAACCGGGTCGGGTGTGGTATGGGTTGAGGGGATGATCTCACCGTTCACCTGGTTTTCAACTGTTGATAGCAAACCGCATTTGTATCCCAGGTCGCGGTAAAGCTGGTATAATAAGGTAGCAACCGTGGTTTTACCGTTGGTACCGGTAACGCCAACCAATTTTAATTTAGCTGATGGCTGATCGTAAAAGTTGGCAGCCAATTGGGCCAGTGCAACCGACGATTCGGCAACCATAATAAAATCCACTTCGCCTGCGGTATGGCCTGGCAGGTCTTCACAAATTATCGCTACCGCGCCATCTTTAACGGCCTGTTCAATATAGTCATGCCCGTCAACCACGGTACCCTTTACGGCGACAAACAAACAGCCAGGCACCACCTTGCGTGAGTCAAATACAATGGCACTAATCTCCACATCATAAGCACCCTGCAGCTCGGTTGCAGGTACATTTTTTAATATGTCGCTTAAATACTTCATTGCAGTTCTATTAATATTTTGCTGCCTTTAGGCATATAACTTCCGCCTGTTACTGATTGCGTGGTTACGGTGCCGCTGCCGCGAACCGTAACTTTATAACCTGCATTACCCAAGGCATATAAAGCATCGCTCAAGCCCATGCCTGTTACCGCCGGCACATATCCTTTACGATATTTAATATCTTCGAGCGCTATTCCGGAGCTGGTATCCACACCAGTGGTCGCGGCTGTATTCGATGCATACAGCGGTTTGATACCCAGTTTATTATAGACTTGCTGTGCTGCTTTACGGTCGCCGATTTTTGGTTTCGGCATTTGGGTGTTGCCCACCAGGTTCATCGGCAAGCTTACATTCATATCCAGATCACTGGTATACACCTTATCGGCTATAGCTTTAAACACAGGGCCTGCCACCAAAGCCGCCAGGTATGCGCCTTGTGTTGGATGATTGATCACCACGATCATGCTGTATTTTGGATGATCAGCCGGGAAATATCCACAGAACGAAGCCTGGTAGGTGGTAGCGCCGGCGCCATGATTGCCATACCCTAATTTACCGTTGGCTAATTGCGCAGTGCCGGTCTTTCCCGCAGTGGTGTAATATTTACTCTTAATTACATTTTTAGCCGTTCCTTCGGTAACTACACCTTCTAATAAAGCCTTCATTTTGCCGAGCGTGGCGTCAGAGCATACCTTTGGATTGATAACCCGGGCCTGGAATTTTTCGACCGTATTACCCAGGTGCCGTATTTCTTTCACAAAAATGGGCGCGATCATTTTACCGTTATTGGCTACCGAATTGTAGAAGGTGAGCATTTGCAGCGGGGTCATCCTCATTTCGTAGCCATAGGCCATTTCTGGGAGTGTATAGTTATTATTCCAGCTACGGCTCGATGGATTTTTGATCAATGGCGATGCTTCCCCTGGTATTTGCAAGCCTAATCTTTCGTTAAGATGATAACTGTACAATTTATCGGTAAACTCCCTGGGATTATTAATGTAATGCTCATAAATAAACCGGGCGGCAGCCACGTTCGAGGATTCTTCAAACGCCTTTTTTGCCGTCATATCGTAATTATGCTCCACATCGGTAATCATAGGCCCTTTCGGTATCTTGTATTTACCACCATTACCACTAACCACCGTATTGGTATCAATTTTATGCTGATCAAATGCAGTCATGTACGATGCCAGTTTAAAGGTCGAACCCGGGTCGGCAGCATCACTTATGGCGTAGTTCAGCTTTTCCTGGTATTCGCCTTCGCCAACTTTGGTGAAATTGGCCACTGCGCGTATCTCGCCTGTCGCAACTTCCATCAATACCACACAACCATGGTCGGCGTTGCTTTTGATCAACTGATCTTTAAGCGCGGTTTGGGCTACATCCTGAAAGTTAACATCAATTGTCGAGATGATGTCCGCACCGTCTTTAGCCGAAACTTCTTCCTCATCCTGGTTATTAACCGGCACCCAAATACCACCGGCAATACGTTGCATTAAACGTTTGCCGTTTTCGCCGTTTATGTAGTTAGCATATGCGCCCTCTAAACCAACGGGGTTTTTAACATTCTCATTTTTGTACCCGATGGTACGCGCCGCCAGCGAATGGAAAGGCAATACCCGCTTGTTTTTTTGTACGACGATCAGCCCGCCTTTATACTTGCCCATATTAAAAATAGGGAAACTTGCGTACCTGTTTTAACTGCTGATAAGTAACGTTGCGACGCAGCAACTCATAACGCGAGCTATCCTTACGCGCATTACGCAACAAGCTTGAATAGTCGCGGGCGGTATGATCGCCAAAAAACTCCGAAAGCTTTGCTGCGAGCGAGTCAACCTTATCGTAAAACACTTTGTCTTTAGCGATACCATCGGCTAAGAGGTCCATATGAAGCTCATACTCTGGTATGGATGTGGCCAGTAAACTTCCGTCTACCGAGAATATGTTACCACGAGCAGCCTCCACATTAACGTATCGCGTAGACATGCTATCGGCCATTGCCTTCCATTTTTTACCTTGAACAAACTGAACGCGGCATAACTGCACCCCAACCGCCAGGGCGAATAGCAAGATCAACCCAAATGCCAGGTACACCCGCAGCAATATGTTAGTTCTGATACTCATTTGTCGTCACCCTCCTCAACCGTTAGCTTTTGCGGTGGTTCAAGCGATACCTTAATACCCAGGGTATCGGCACGTTTTGAAACCTCGCTCAATGTTGTTTTATAGG
>Ga0206938_1171_pt1 | contig 15463 bp, 10 predicted proteins | sample Alteio_BWOrgHeat_12_FD_152918 | JGI IMG/M metagenome (GOLD analysis project Ga0206938, IMG submission 152918) | Enriched cells from forest soil in Barre Woods Harvard Forest LTER site, Petersham, Massachusetts, United States -... | ecosystem: Environmental > Terrestrial > Soil > Temperate forest >... | reverse complement strand
GGCATGATACCGATTTTGCTTTCATCGGCGGTAATGATGCCCGGGCAGTTAGGGCCGATCAAACGGCTATCCCTGCCTTTTAAATATTCCTTCACCATAATCATATCCTTGGTAGGGATGCCTTCGGTGATACATACAATTACTTTAATACCTGCTTCGGCCGCTTCCATAATGGCATCAGCAGCAAATGCAGGGGGCACAAATATGATAGATACATCGGCGCCTGTTTTCGCAACCGCGTCGGCCACAGTATTGAATACCGGTCGGTCAAGGTGGCTCTGGCCGCCTTTGCCCGGCGTAACACCGCCAACCAACTGGGTACCATACTCAATCATCTGCGATGCATGGTAAGTACCTTCGTTCCCTGTAAAACCCTGAACTATAACTTTGGAATCTTTATTTACGAGTACACTCATTGTGTTAATAAATTTTGTAGCGCAAAGCTAAAGTTTTTGATCGAATGTCAAGCCCCCTTGCCCCCTAAAGGGGGAATATTTTTACAATCTGTACAGCTTTGCTTAATTCATCTGAAAAGGGGTAACTTTTATCAACATACTCCCCCTTCAGGGGGTCGGGGGGCCCGGCTGCGCAAACTCCCCCTCGCTCTTCGCAATCACGATAGTTGCAATTCCGTTTCCTATCATATTGGTAATTGCCCGCGCTTCCGACATAAACCTGTCGACCCCCAACAATATCGCCACACCTTCCGCAGGGATGATCTTTATCGCCGCCAGCGTGGAGGTTAATATGATAAACCCGCTGCCGGTTACGCCCGCAGCGCCTTTGCTGGTGATCATTAATATCCCTATAATAGTTAATTGCTGCATCAGCGTGAGCGGGATATGAAATACCTGCGCCAAAAATATTACGGACATTGACAGGTAGATCGTCGTACCATCCAGGTTAAATGAGTACCCTGCCGGGATCACTAACCCAACCACAGAGCGCGAGCAGCCGAATTTTTCCATCTTGTCCATCATCGCCGGTAATACCGATTCGGATGAGGATGTTCCCCATACCACCAATATTTCTTCCTTAATAAAGGCAAGGTATTTCCATAAGCTGAATTTGTACAAATAGCAAATAAGGTTTAATACACCAAAGATGAAAAAAATGGACGTCAGGTAAACCGAAACCATCAGGATGCCGAGGGGTTTCAATGTACTAAGCCCAAAGGTGCTGATGGTATAGGCCATACCGCCAAGGGCGCCGATGGGCGCAACACGCATCACCATATGCATGATCCTGAAGAATACTTTGCTGAGTTTTTCGAACAAACCAATAACGGCTTCTCCGGTTTCGCCAAGGTGACTGAGGGCAAAACCAAACAATATCGCAAAAAACAGGATCTGCAGAATATCCCCCTTGGCAAAGGCCTCGAATATATTAGGCGGAACAATATGGGTTATAAAATCCATCCAATGCATATCCGCAGCTGCTTTTTGATAAACCGCAAGTTTGGAACTGTCGGCAGCAATTTTGCTGACAAAACCATCGCCCGGTCTTAATATATTGGCAACAATCATCCCGATCACCAGTGCGCAGGTACTCACGATCTCAAAATAAAGTAAAGCTTTGCCACCCACCCGGCCTACTTTTTTCATATCGCTCATTCCGGCGATACCCAAAACGATGGTCAGGAAAATAATGGGCGCGATCAGCATGGTGATCAAACTGATAAAGGTTTGGCTGATAGTTTTTGCTGTTGGCCCGAATGAAGGGAATAAAAAACCGGCGACAATACCTAAAACAATGCCGGTAATTACCTGGAAATTAAGATTGGTAAGGAGTTTCTTCATGCAAAACAAGTATACAATTAAATATAAATACTTTGCACGGTGCGCCTCATTTATTTAGCGCCGCGGGCACTTAGCGCGTGAAACAGGATCAGAGCATAGCCGTCAACTTAAGCAGAAATGTGAGAAATTTAATATCGAATAATGAATGTCGAATAATGAACGCCGAAGTTTTAACTTCATTATTCTATATTCTTTGTTCGGAGTTCGATATTAAAAATCTTAATTTGACAGCAATGCCGATCAGAGGGGTGTTACTACCCCGGTAAGCAGGTTAACCATATAATTTTTGCCACCAGTGCTTATCTCCGCCTGATGATTTCCTAAAAATGTTATTGTCCCTGTTGTGGTGGTCTCAACTCCGTCTATGGGCCCGCCCGGAAGGTTGTTATACTCGAAGTTATAAAAGGTTGAGGTGCCCGAAACAACATCGGGCACACTGCCCGAAACATCGACAACCAGGCCCAGCAGTTTAAAGTCGCTGTAAACAAAATCGAACCCGAGTGTTACCTGCCCATTGATGACCCTGTAGTTGTGCGAAGAATAATTGTAGCCATTCATCGATACCGTTTTATAGGTTTTATCCAAAGCCTGCACTTTATAATCCTGGGCAACGTTATAAACTGTGTTAAAGGCAGCTCCTGAGTAGGTATTGGTAATGCTATCCCGCACTACATAACCATCGGGAATATCTGTGCTGCAGGTATATACAAAATGAAAGTTGCCCGAAAAGTTTATGGATGTATCAGCGGCCGTTTGATTATAATTATAACTGGTATCAATTGTAAACCCACATAATGGACTCATGGATAAGGCACTGAACGCACGGGCGTTTTTATTACCGGCAAGGTTCACCGGCGCCTTGATGCCATTATTGATGTTGGCACCCCCGTATTGCCCCGTTATCGATTTATAAAGGTCAACGGCTATCCGGCCGCTAAGTGCCGCATAATCGGTTTTACTTTTTACAACGGTTGTTTCGCTTTTTTTACAGGATGAATAAACAAGGGCAAAGGCCGTGAACAGAAGAATTAGCTTAAAGGTACGTTTCATTACAAATTGGTTACTGGTTTTTGTCGTTCTCCACAATGCAAATACCCTACCAGTACCGTAAAAAACATTTCTGTACGGGAAGCTGCGGTACAAGTTCGCCGGTTATATCAGCGGCGAAGCGACATTGCAATAATTTATCGCTTAAATATACAAAAAAACCTTCCCCGTATTTACGGAAAAGGCTCTTTTTATTTTTATAATGTTTAGGGTGTTAGCTTACTGCGCCTGTTTGCAGGTTTACTGTATACGATTTACCGTTAATTACAACTTTAGCCATATGATTACCAAGGAAAGTAATAGTACCCTGGTAATTCCAAACACCTTTAGGGCCGCTTCCGCTGGTATTAAAGGTAGCTGTTCCGCTAACTATATCAGCAGCAGCCGGGCTGAAAATTACGGAAGTAAGGGTATAGTCAAAAACTTCTGTGCCGCTCCTTTTGGTGCCTGTATTATACTGATAACTTCCGTTGGAATTTAATGACCCGTTAAGTGACAAGTTTGCATCGGGGTTTAAAGGATCTGCGCTTAATAAGGTCAAATTCTCGGCAACCTTATAATTCAGATTAAGGCTCGGGCTTGTTAATGTGACAGACAGGTTATCGTTAGTATTAAACCCGGAAACCACATTATTAGCGCATGAAAAACTGAATTTAAAAGTTCCTGCAATGGTGGCCGAGCCGCCATTTGCTGCACCGGTAAAACTCATGGTGGTGTCGATTAATAAACTGCAATCGGGGTTGGCCAGGCTTTGCTGCACTTTGCCTTTGGTATGAACTGCAAAATCACCCGGCGAATTTAAACCGCCCGATATATCAACACCCAAACCGCCAAATAACGATTGATCGATATTTAATGCAACCTGGCTGGCAACGTCCTGCGGCGCCAACTGGGGATCTGCGGTTGTTTTTGCTGTTTTTTTACATCCTGAATAAATAATTGCTGTTCCTGCAAGTACCAGTAAAAGAGATCGTAGTTTTAATTTCATGATAAGCTTATTTTTTTTCACTTATACGAAGATATTAAAGATAAGTTTAATAAATAAGGATATAATTTCAATAAAAAACTCTCCCGGATTTCCCCGGAAGAGCTTAATGTTAATAGTTAAATTATTTTAAAGCTTATATAGTAGTGGTTACTTTACCGGTAAGCAGGTTAACATAGAAAATGTCGTCGTAGAAATCAACTTTTACCATATGGTTGCCCAGGAAAGTAATTGTACCATATAAGTCAAAAATAGTTGCATTATTAAAACCTTTTGCCGTAAAAACGGCTGTTCCGCTTGTGATATCCGGAGGGTTTTGGTCTAAATGAACCTGAAGGCCGGATAATTGAAATGAATTGTAGGTAGCGCTTCTCCCACCTTTGGTGTAAAAAATATCAACCCTTGATTGCAGTAAACCATTAACGGTAACTAATGAATTATTTGGATTTAACCCGGCTACAACCAGGTTTTGGCTTAAGCCATCAATAAAATTATAACCGGGCGCCGTACCATAAGTAGTTAAAGTATCCTGTGCCGTAAATCCGACCGCACTTCCGTTTTTACATACGAAATAAAATGCAAGTGCGCCATGGCTCACCGACTTAATACTGTCGCCTATATTTGTATTGTAATTAATCCCATTATTAACATAAAAACCGCAGAGGTAATCACTGCTGTTTACTTTAGCCGTTGAAGAATTTGAATTGGCGATGCCGGGTGTCTTTACACCATCGTTAATATTAACACCGCCAGACTGGCCCGTTAATGATTGATAAAGACTCAAAGCGATCTGGCTGCTTGCAGTTTGCTTACTTGCTGCCGCACTGGTATTGCTATTTGTTTGAGAATTCTCAGCTTTTTTACACGCTGTGAATAACACTGCCCATGACAGCAATATTAATGCGCCCACAAATTTAATTTTCATCTTGTGTTTAGTTTTAGTACGGTGAATAATTTATCTTATCGGATTAAACTTAATCAAACGATTTCGCTTTCTAAAATAAATTCATCAAAAACATGTTAATATTCGCTTAAATTAACCCTTGGATAATTAATGATTTCGTTATATTAAAAGCGGGGAAAATCTTCCCCTATTATTTCAATATTTTTTGCTAAACCATTGTGTTTTATTTATTTATAAATTTACCGCATGAGTTCCATTTATAACTTTCTCCAGGTTTCAGAGCGCCTGGCATGCTCGGGGCAGCCCCGAGAAGGGCAGCTTCCTTCAATTGCTGCCGATGGCTACGGGGTGATCATAAATTTGGGATTGACAGACGGCAAATATGCATTGACCAACGAAGCCACCTCGGTTAAACAGCTTGGGATTACCTATCACCATATCCCCGTGCAGTTTGATAACCCGCAAACAAATGAACTAACTGCTTTTTTCGAATTGATGGATCAGCATAAAAGCGATAAAACGCTGGTGCATTGCGCAGCCAATTACCGGGCATCGGCATTTACAGGCCTTTACCTTTTTTCAATTCAGCAGTTCGACGAAGATGGCCTGATTTCATTTATTGAAGAGATATGGCAGCCCGACCCGGTTTGGCAGCAATTTATTGAAGAAAGTATTGAATATATCAAAGGGACTTGAATCCAACTTTACAACCTTTCAACTTTCAAACATTACAACTTCTCCAAGATATTCCAACCAAATCACTACCAAACTAATAGAGATTTTCTTATTTTCGCAGCCTTACACGCCAGGTTTATAAAATGGACTATCAATTTAAAGATATAGAGAAAAAATGGCAGCAGTTTTGGGCTGATCACCAAACGTTTAAAGCTGAAGACAAAACCGCCAAACCCAAATATTATGTGCTCGATATGTTTCCCTATCCATCCGGAGCGGGGCTGCATGTAGGTCATCCGCTGGGCTATATCGCTTCCGATATTTTCGCACGCTATAAAAGGCTGAAAGGTTTTAACGTATTGCACCCGATGGGCTACGACAGTTTCGGCCTGCCTGCCGAGCAATATGCTATACAAACCGGTCAGCACCCGGCAATTACTACCGAAACAAATATTGCTACCTATCGCCGCCAGCTTGACCAGATCGGCTTTTCATTTGACTGGAGCCGCGAAGTTCGTACCAGCTCGCCGGATTATTATAAGTGGACGCAATGGATCTTTATGCGGCTTTTCAACTCCTGGTATAATAAGGATGCGGATAAAGCTGAGTCCATTGCCAAACTGGTTGAACATTTTGAACAAAATGGTTCAGCCGGGATCAATGCTGTTTGTGATGATGAAATTTTAAGTTTTACTGCGGACGAATGGATGGCGAAAAGCCATAACGACCAGCAGGCCGAACTGTTAAAATACCGCCTTACCTACCTGCGCGAAAGCACCGTAAACTGGTGCCCTGCATTAGGCACCGTTTTGGCGAATGACGAAGTAAAAGACGGTTTTAGCGAACGCGGCGGCTTCCCTGTTGAACAAAAAAAGATGATGCAGTGGAGCATGCGCATCACCGCCTATGCTGACCGGCTGCTAAAAGGTCTTGACACCATTGACTGGCCGGAACCTTTAAAAGAAATGCAAAGGAACTGGATAGGGAAAAGTGTGGGGGCTTTAGTTAAATTTCGGATTTCGGATTTTCCATTTCGGAATTTAGATGACACATTCGACACCGAACCTACATCTAAAGTTATCGAGGTTTTTACCACCCGTGCAGACACCATCTTCGGTACTACATTTTTAGTGTTAGCACCCGAGCATGAGCTGGTGACATCTTTAACTACTCCAGAGCAAAAAGGTGATATTGATGCTTATATCACCCAGGCAAAAAAGAAATCGGAGCTGGAGCGTATGGCGGACGCCAAAACTGTTTCGGGTGCATTTACAGGGAGTTTTGCGATAAACCCGGTTAGCGGCGAAAAAGTACAGATCTGGATTGCTGATTATGTATTGGCAGGCTATGGTACCGGCGCTGTAATGGCTGTACCATCAGGCGACCAGCGTGATTATTTGTTTGCCAAACATTATAATTTGCCCATCATCCCCATCATCGACATACAAAATATAGAAACTGAAGCGGACCCAACCAAAGAAGGGCATTATATCAATTCAGGCTTTATCAATGGCTTAACTTATAAAGAGGCTACCGCGGCTGTAGTTGCCAAATTAGAGGAAATTGGTGCGGGCAAGGCAAAAGTGAATTTCAGGATGCGGGATGCCATATTTGGCCGCCAGCGTTACTGGGGCGAACCGGTTCCGGTTTATTTTAAAGATGGGCTGCCTTATTTAATTGATGAAAAAGATTTGCCGCTGGTATTGCCGGAAGTGGACAAGTATTTGCCAACGGAAAGCGGTGAGCCGCCATTAGCAAGGGCAACCGGCTGGAACTATAAAGCGGCAGCCCCTGCGAAGGGCGCAGCTAAAGTCTCCCCTACCGGGGGAGATTTAGAGGGGGCTGGGGCTGACACGTTCCCTTACGAACACAGCACAATGCCTGGCTGGGCAGGTTCAAGCTGGTATTGGTACCGTTATATGGATGCACATAATGATAAAGCATTTGCCTCAGAACAAGCTATTGAATATTGGAAAGATGTTGACCTGTACATCGGCGGCAGCGAACATGCCACCGGGCATTTGCTGTATAGCCGTTTCTGGAACAAGTTTTTAAAGGATATCGGCAAAGTAGTTGAGGAAGAACCGTTTAAAAAACTGATCAACCAGGGGATGATCCAGGGGCGGAGCAATTTTGTGTATAGACTGGTTGACGAGCTTGGTCGCGGAACAAATACTTTCATTTCGCATGGCCTGATAAAAGCTTACCACACCGTGCCAATGCATGTTGATGTAAATATAGTGGATAACGATATCCTGAACCTTGAAAAATTCAAAAAATTCAGGTCTGATTTTGCAGATGCAGAATTTATACTTGAAAATGGTAAATATGTTTGCGGTGTTGAAGTTGAAAAGATGTCGAAATCCAAGTTCAACGTGGTAAACCCGGACGACCTGATGGAACGTTACGGCGCAGATACCCTGCGCATGTACGAAATGTTTTTGGGCCCGCTGGAACAAAGCAAACCATGGAATACCAACGGCATTGAAGGTGTGTTTAAATTCCTGCGTAAATTCTGGCGCTTGTTTCATAATGATGCCTGGGATTTTAAAGTTTCGGGCGATGAGCCAAGCAAAGCTGAATTAAAATCGTTGCATAAGATCATTCGTAAAGTGGAAGAAGATGTGGAACGTTTCTCCTTCAACACCTCGGTTTCCAGTTTTATGATCGCCGTAAACGAGCTGACAGATCTCAAATGCAATAAAAGAGCGATTTTACAGGACCTTGTAATCGTGCTGTCGCCTTACGCGCCGCATATCTGCGAGGAATTGTGGACTTTGCTTGGGAACGAAGCGGGTACTTTATCCTATACGCCATACCCTAAATTCAACCCGGCGTATATGGTTGAAGATGAGTATGCCTACCCCATTTCTATCAATGGCAAAACCAAAATGAACCTTAATATTTCCTTAAGCCTCGACCCATCGGCCATCGAAGCCTTTGTGTTGACGAATGCTGATGTGCAGAAATACCTGGATCATAAAGCCCCTAAAAAAGTGATCGTGGTTAAGGGAAGGATTGTCAACATTGTTTTGTAGCACCTCGTCCTGAAATATGAAATGATTGATTACCAGCAAATTACATCAATATTGCCGGAAAAGCTAATTTGAAACAAATTGATTATTAGCTACTTAGCGAAATCAGGTAATTTGTTAAAATATGAAACACGCTGATAATGAGAATGTTTCACAATATTCCGGGTGTTTCGTGTGCAAAAGTGGAACGGTTAGGCTACCAGTACAGGTGTCTCCGCCGGCCTGGTTTTTTTTCATCACAGGGGCTATTTTTTCGTAATTTTCAGGTTATTGAATCTGCATGGGTCCCAATCCCACAGGACTTGCGATCTTGCTATCAAGCGATTAAAATATTAGTCACCCCCACCGTAACGAATTAATTACAATTACCATTTGGTGACAAAATAAGCTGATCTGCCTGTAACATTTCAGCTATTTTCGCCTCCAATTAGAAAAATCACACGAAATGAAACGTTTTTATATATTTTTTGCATTTTTATTTTTCGTTATAACGGCTAATGCCCAATTTGGCGTAGGTGGCGGCGGCTCAAACATCGTCGGGAAAATATCAGGCACACTCATTGATTCTATCTCAAAACAACCACTGGATTACGCCTCAGTAGGTTTGTATCGCGTTGGGGGCAAAAACCCTTTAACCGGCGCCATAACCGACCCCAAAGGAAATTTCAAAATTGATGGTATCCACCCTGGCAGCTATAACCTGGTGATTACTTTTATAGGCTATCCATCAAAAACCGTAGGGCCATTTACTACAACAGATTCAAAACCCGACAAGAATGCAGGAGTTATCAATGTTTCACCAGGCTCTAAATCTTTAAAAGAAGTAACTGTTACCGGCCAGGCAAATTTGATTGAAAACCATATAGACAAGATGGTTTATAACGTTGAAAAAGACCTTACAGCTGCCGGTGGCAATGCCAGCGATGTTTTACAAAAAGTCCCGATGGTATCGGTGGATCTTAACGGTAACGTAGCCATCAGGGGCGATCAAAATGTTAAGGTATTGATAAACGGAAAACCATCCGGCGCTACAGCAGCAAGCTTAGCAGATGTGTTAAAAAGTATCCCCGCTGACCAGATCAAGTCGATAGAAGTGATCACTTCGCCATCAGCAAAATATGATGCGGAGGGATCGGCTGGTATTTTAAATATCATAACCAAATCATCAAATATTTCAGGCGTCAGCGGCTCGGTTAGTGGTGGTTTTGGTACACGTCAAAACAATGGCAACTTCAACCTTAACTATAATAAAAACAGGTTTAGCCTGTCTATAAATGCTGGCGGTAACCTTACCTGGCCGCAAACTTCAATAAGCGATTTCAGCCAGCAGTTCACTAACCGGCCTAACGAAATAACGCAAACCTCGGATGGTACAAGCCTTGTTAAGCGATATGCCACTATTAGTTCGGCAACTGCTTCTTACTCGTTTAACGCCTTTAATGACATCACTTCAACCTTTCGTTATACAAAAGGAGGATTTAACACAACCTCGGTTAATTCAACCGATCATACCACGGCAAACTATCTGGCCAACGCGGATTCTACCTATTCGTACATAGCAAATGGTTACAGCCACAACTCTTTTGGCGGATTTGACTGGACATTAGACTATACGCACAAGTTTAAAAAGGACGGTCATAACATTGTATTTTCAGGCGAATGGAGCCAAAGTGATATCGTAACTGATTTTACCGATCGCTTTACACCGCAAGCCCAGCCAAATACCCAGGAAAATATTAACGGTACAAACAATGAGTATACGCTGCAGGTAGATTATACCAACCCGGTGAGTAAGATTTTAAAGGTAGAAGCCGGTGGCAAAGAAGTCATAAGAAGGTTGAGCGCCGATAACCAGGTTTTCGACCCAGCAGGTAATGATTTTGTATACGACCCCAACGCCTCAAGTATTTATGATTATCACCAGGAAGTTACTGCTGCATATACTGTATTAACCTTTACACTGCCAAAAAGCTGGTCGATTTTGGCCGGCGGCCGGTTTGAAAATACTGATATCAGTGGCTTTCCATCCAGCCCTGGCGAACAGGGCCTGACACCTTTCAGCTCAAGTTACCAGATATTTATTCCGAGCCTGACGCTGCAAAAACAACTTTCGGCAACACAGACGCTTAAATTGAGCTATAGTAAACGTATTACCCGTCCGAGCTATCAATTTTTGGATCCATATCTGAACAAATCAAATATCCTTGCCCAATCAGAAGGCAATGTTAATCTGTCACCGGAAGTTTCACAAACTATCGAACTGAATTACAATACATTTATCAAGTCGTCGTTGGTAAACGTTTCAGTATATTACAGGCACATTACCGATGTGATAGAAAGTATAGGCACACCTGTAAGCAACCGTATTGTCACCCCGACCAAGGTGGATACCTTAATTGGTACATTAACGCAATTCCATAACGCGGATATGAATAATTCGTTCGGCTTCAATTTCTTCACTTCGATTAACCCGATAAAGATACTTACCCTGCGCACCAACGTTAATGTGTATACCTATAACCCAACCCCATATAGTCAGTATGCTTATTATTTCACAAACACATCAACAAAAGTTCAGTATAATATATTTTTAAGCGCATCTGTAAACTTTAACAGTGGTTTAATTGCCGAGCTTTTTGCAGTTGAAAATTCGCCACGCTATACCTTACAGGGTTCCAGCCCATCGTTCAGTATATTGGGATTGGGCGTGAGAAAACAGATCATGAAGAAAAAAGCTTCTATCGGCCTGAATACACTTGAGCCATTCCAGAAATATAAATATTTTGATTCGAATTCATCAAGCCCCGGATTTAGCCAAAGCAGCCATTTTGGATTTCCATTCCGTTCAGTGGGTGTAACATTTAGCTACAGTTTTGGTAAGTTAAAATTTGCTGCCCCAACTCAAAAGAAAGGCGATGCTGACGAAGAGAAACAGGGCGACCAGGGTATCGGTGGCGGCGGTGGCGGCAGATAGTTTTAGAGTCAAGAGCCAAGAATCAAGAGCCAGGACAAACGAATGTTCTGGCTCTTTTTTGCATTTTTATCTTGGCTCCTGGTTCTTGATTCTTGGTTCTACTCCGCCTTCACATCAATCCCTATTTGTTTCAGCAGTAAGGATGCGTTAAAGGTTTTGCATTCCCCGTGTTTCATTTTGTAATCAAACAACATTTCGCCATTGACCACCTGGATATCAAAATAAAAATTGCGGATATAGACTGGGTATTTTTTCTCCAGCTCTGCAATCTGCAGATCGTGGGTAGCCACCATACCCACGCCGTTTTTACTAATGAGCCGCTCGATCACCGCTTTTGAGCCCAGGTATTTATCAACGGAATTGGTCCCCCTTAGCATCTCATCAATCAAAAAGAAAATCTTTTGGTCACTTTCAACCGCCTTCAGCAGCATTTGCAGCCGGTCGAGTTCTGCCTTAAAAGTAGATGTGCTTTCATTTAAGGAGTCTTTGATGCGCATGTAGGACAGAATGGTCATTACTGATACTTTCATGTATTGAGCGCAAACAGGGGCGCCGCTAAGCGCTAAAACCGTATTGATACCTGCTGTTCGCAAAAAAGTGCTTTTGCCCGCCATATTTGAGCCAGTGATAATGTCGATATTAAAGGTATCATTCAGCTCATAGTCGTTTTCAATTCTTTTTGCCCGGCTGATGAGGGGGTGGGCCAATCGCTTTGCTGTTAATGTATAAGCCTGACCATCGGCAATTTCAGGGAAACACCATTCCGGGTAATTGATGCGTAAACTTGCCAGGCTGACCAGCGCCTCATATTCAGCGATCACATCGAAAGCGGCTTCAAGGTTTTTATCATTGTTGCGCTTCCAGTTTTCTATCGCGATGATCTGGCGGATATCCCACAGAAAAAAAACATTCAAAACAAAACCGACAATTAAATTTAAATGATAATTGAGTTTATTGATCAAGCCGGATAATTCTTTGATCTGTGCCGATGTATTGCCGGTTGTTAAAAGTTCTACCAGTTTTTTGCAATAGCCCGATGCCCACGGCTCCTTTTCAATCTTTTCAAAAACAATGGCGTAATTATTTAAGGTATCCCCTATTTTTCCGGCAATCAGGTCTGCCTTTTTGATATATGAAGCTTTTGACGACACTATCCCCAGGTTAAAAAGTCCGGTAAGCACAGCCACCGTGTTTATTACAGGAAAAAAATAGCCTGCTATTATCATTAGCGCCAGTAAATAAGGCGCAATTTTCGCATAAATATTAAGCCATTTTTCGCCGGGAAGATTTAAGGGAATATGCAGGTATATAAAAAGGTTTTTGAGTTGATCCGTCCCGGCTTTATTGGCAAATAATAACCGGGCCTGCATTTCCAGTTTCCAATCATTTTTGTTTGAAAGTTCCTTAATAGTTTCCTGGCGCGCCAGGATAGCATCCTTTTCGGCAGGCGCACTCAGCCATCCGGCCAGCTTTTCATTACCGGTGGGCGTTGCCGCGCGGTTGAGGAGTTGATAAAGCGAAGCATTCCCAAAAACATCCAGGTCGGCACTATAAAAATGCTTGTCATCGGCAAAGCGGTTGCCATTATCGTAAATATTGGAATAGCTTAAAATGCTCTCAATTTCATTTTCGTTGACAGTCTTCAAATCAAGGAAATATTTTTTTTGTTTTTCGAAAACCGACTGGCGCGATACCAGCCATGCAAAGCAGAATAACGAAATAATAAATGATATAGCCAGAACAGTAAAATCATCCTGTTTAATGGCAAAATATAAGGCTAAAATCAATAAAGCAAATACCGCTAATCGCAAAAGCGAATACGTATTCGCCAGCTTTTTATATTTATCGGCCTGCTGTTGTGCGTTGGCAGCTCTTTGTTTATAGTCGTTGATGATGTCCATTTTTTGTTGTAAAGTTGTAATGTTGAAAGGTTGTAAAGTTTTTGATTCCAAAAAACAGCATGAGCTACGGCATTAACGTATATCGTTTTTCCATTGAGGTTCACTACAGCATTTCAACTTTGCAACGTTACAACATTTCAACATAAAAAACATTTCAACTTTACAACCTTTCAACATTACAGCAAATTCTCATGAAGATCACTTTTATAACCGTTGGCAAAACCGTTGATAGCTACCTGAAAACGGGTATCGATATTTACGTCAGCAGGTAAAGGCGTTGATACCAATGCCGATTAATGATACCCAGGCCATGGTGCCGCCATCAACCTTTTGCTGGTCGATAAAGCGCATAATGGCTTCATAGCCAATAAATCCGACAGCAACAAACAATATCAGTGCGTTAAAAAACGATACCATAATGGTGGAACGTTTAAAGCCATAGGTATAATTACTGTTTGAATTTACTTTGGTGAGTTTAAAGGCAAGCAAAGCAAGCGCTAAGCCCGCAACGTCACTCAGGTTGTGGCCGGCATCGGTCAATAGCGACAACGAATGTGTTAAAAAACCGGCTACAACTTCGATAACTACAAAGGCAGAATTTAAAATGATGCCTATAATAAAGGCCGAATTCAGATGATCAAGCTTTGGTGCATGATCATGATGATGGTGGTGCGAATGATCGTGACCGTCTGACATCCGGCAAATTTAGTAAAAAACTGTAAATTAAAATATTGTCAAAAAAAGATAAGGTACAATATCAACAACATTAACGCATATTTTACAGCATAATACACATTGCGGTCGTATGCCTTAATCCGTTTCCCGAGCAGGCGTATGGAGTAAACGTATTTAAAAGCTTTATTGATATTGCCTGTTTTGTCTTCACCCATATTTGGCGAAACAGCAGCAGCCATAATGAACCAGCCAAAAAACTTGTTCCAGGCCCGGCCAAAAATAGTCTTTACCGGCCGCTCAATATCACAAAACAGGATGATGCGGTCAACATCAGTCTTGTTTTCGGCGTAATGTACATAGGTTTCGTCGAATATTACATCATCGCCGTCTTTCCAGGCATAACTCTGGCCGTCAACCACGATATGACAGTTTTCGGAGTTAGGGGTTATCAGCCCCAAATGGTACCGCAGCGAACCGGCATACGGATCGCGGTGCTGCAAAAGTTCACTTCCGGCGGGCAGTACAGCAAACATGGCCGCCTTTACTTCGGGGATCTCTTTGATAAGCTGGATAGTTTGGGGGCAATATTTTTTTGCTGAGGGATGAAAATCATCGTACCATTTCAGATAAAAACGTTTCCAGCCGCGCCTGAAAAAGGAGTTGAAGCCCATATCATTGTACTTATCCGATCCCTTTATCAACTCTTCGCGTTCCAGCTGCAAGGCTTCATCGCGGATGGTTTGCCAGTTGTTTTTCAGCAAGCTTAACTGCGGGAAATTTGCCTGGCTGATATACGGCTTGTTCTCTACCCCCGACAATGCGTACATAGGGATATTAATAGGCGCCATAAAGGTTGAATGGTCGGTGAGCTGCCTGAAAAATTTATATCTTACTTTTCCGCGGTAGTGTACAATGATGGTGGAAACGATCAGGATGTAAAATAAAATAAATTTTACAGACAGTAATTCTGGTAGAATTTGATGCATAGCTCACATATCTTTCCTCAAAAATAAAGACTTTCGTCAGACGAAACATATTCCTGTGAGCTTCAAGCGCTATTTTTTACAGAGAGCTGACGATTTGCCCGTTTGGGTCAGTTGGTGAGTAGTGAATGGTGAGTCGGTTAGCAGTGAATTGATTGGCAGGTGGGTACTAAGGATCAGCTTTACTTCCATTAACTGACAACTCAACAACTCGCTACTCACCAAACTCGCCGCCTTACTCATGGTGATAAGGCTCTCCTTTAATAATAGTAAAAGCCCTGTACAATTGTTCCACAAAAAAAAGCCGTACCATTTGATGGGAAAAAGTCATGGCCGAGAGGGAGATCTTATCATTCGCACGCTGATAAACTGATGTATCAAATCCAAAAGGGCCCCCGACGATAAAAACCAGGTTTGATGTTGAGCCTATTGCTTTTTTATTGATATAGGCTGAGAATTGTTGTGAGCTGAGCTCTGTACCATTT
>Ga0206938_1170_pt1 | contig 15513 bp, 12 predicted proteins | sample Alteio_BWOrgHeat_12_FD_152918 | JGI IMG/M metagenome (GOLD analysis project Ga0206938, IMG submission 152918) | Enriched cells from forest soil in Barre Woods Harvard Forest LTER site, Petersham, Massachusetts, United States -... | ecosystem: Environmental > Terrestrial > Soil > Temperate forest >... | reverse complement strand
AATTTCGAATTTTTATTGCGTTGCATTGTTTGCGTTAGCGATAGTAGCGGATACCGGCCTGTGGCTAAGGTCTGGCGGTATAAGCGGATAGCGCGGGCCGACAGGCAACGCCCAAACTAATAAATGTTTAAACGCATAATCGCTTTATAATCTCGTCTTTTACTATAGATTTTCCAAAAATCGACGTCTCTTTCTGCAGATTTGTTAGTCTACCAAAAACTGTCATATTTCATTCCTTTCAGCGTTTTTCAATTCATTTTGTCTTTACAATTTGATAATAAAGCACTAACTTTGCGTGCTTAATATCCAACATGAGCGAACCGATAAAACACGAATGCGGCATTGCATTTATTCGTCTTTTAAAGCCACTGTCTTACTACCAAAAAAAATACGGCACTGCACTTTACGGCCTTAATAAGCTGTACCTGCTGATGGAAAAGCAGCATAACCGTGGGCAGGACGGGGCAGGGGTGGCAACCATCAAACTCAATGTTGAACCGGGTAAGCGCTACATCAGCCGGCACCGGTCAATGACCACCAACGCTGTGGCGGATATCTTTGAATACATCCAGAAAAAGTTTGCAGAGATACAAAAAGAACAGCCCGAAAAAATGGCTGATGCAGAATGGCTCAAAAACAACGTTAGTTTTACCGGCGAAGTTTTACTGGGCCATTTGCGTTATGGTACCCATGGTAAAAACAGTGTGGAGAACTGCCACCCGTTTTTACGCCAAAACAACTGGATGACGCGTAACCTGGTTATTGCCGGCAACTTTAACATGACCAATGTTGACGAGCTGTTGCAACAACTATACGACCTTGGTCAGCACCCCAAAGAAAAAGCCGATACGGTAACCGTATTAGAGAAAATCGGTCACTTTTTAGATAGCGAGGTACAGGGCTTGTTTGACCAGTACAAACGCGAAGGACTGGACGATAACGCCGAAATCAGTCGCTTAATAGCTAATGATTTGGATGTGGCCAAGATCCTGAAAAAATCGGCCAAGAACTGGGATGGTGGTTACACCATTTCGGGCATATTTGGGCATGGTGACGCCTTCATCATGCGCGACCCGGCAGGCATACGCCCGGCCTTTTATTATTATAATGACGAAGTGGTGGTAGCAGCCTCAGAGCGCCCGGCCATCCAAACCGCTTTTAATATCCATATCGATGATATCCGCGAGGTAAAACCTGGTCATGCGCTCATCGTCAAAAAGAACGGTAAAATAACCGAAGAAGAGTTTTGCGAGCCGGCTGAGAAAAAGGCATGCTCGTTTGAGCGGATCTACTTTTCGCGTGGAAGCGATGCCTCGATATACCGCGAGCGTAAACAATTGGGCCGTTTGCTTTGTCCGCAAATACTGGCCGCCGTTGACAACGACATGGTGAATACCGTGTTCTCGTACATCCCCAATACGGCCGAGATAGCGTACTACGGCCTGGTTGAGGGTATCCATAAACATATTAAACAATGCCAGCGCGATATCCTGCTCAAGCGCGCCGAAAAGATAACCGATAAAGAGCTGACAGAGGTGTTAGCCATGGCGCCGCGCATCGAAAAGATCGCGATTAAAGACGTTAAACTGCGCACCTTTATTACCCAGGATGCCGACCGCAGCGAGATGGTGGCCCATGTTTACGATACCACTTACGGCATTGTTAAAGATGGCAAAGACACGCTTGTTGCATTGGACGACTCTATCGTGCGGGGAACAACCTTAAAACAAAGCATCTTAAAGATACTGGACCGCCTGAACCCTAAAAAGATCGTGGTAGTATCATCAGCCCCGCAGATACGCTATCCCGATTGTTATGGTATTGATATGAGCCGCATGGGCGAGTTTGTAGCCTTTGAGGCCGCCATCAGCTTATTGAAAGAGAGCGGCAGGTACCAGGTGATCGTTGATGTTTACGAGAAATGTAAGAATAGTTCCAAGCTGCCTAAAGAGGAAGTGGAGAACTACGTGAAAGAGATCTACGCGCCGTTTACCGACGATGAAATATCCGACCGCATAGCCCAGATCATCACCCCTAAAGAGATCAAAGCCAAAGTACAGGTGATATACCAAACTTTAGAGAACCTGCACATTGCCTGCCCCGACCATAAAGGCGATTGGTACTTTAGCGGCGATTACCCAACCCCAGGCGGCAACAAAGTAGTGAACCGCGCCTTTGTAAACTGGATGGAAGGGAAGAACCAGCGGGCGTATATGTGAGTTGGTGAGTGGTGAATAATGAGTTATTCTATTCTTACTTTTTTACAATCGTTACACATCTGTAGCTTTTTAACAAAGTTGGTTTTTGATAATATTTTTACCAAAGGAGTTACAGCAGTATCCGACTTTAATGTTATGCTATAAAACGTTGTATCCTTTTTCCAGTCAAGCGTCTTGACGAATATATTCAGGGAGTCGCAATAAGCCTCAACTACTTTTCCGTCTGTCAGTGCAGTTGAACTATGTTCATCGTGATTTTTATAAACTCCATAATACGACGCCGTATCCCCTTCACTGTGCATAAGGCAAATATTCCTTGTCAGGTGTATTTCTTTGTGTTCGTAGTCGAAACAAGATCCCAACACAAACGAAATAACGATGACTACTGGCAGGCGTATTTTCATGATCATTGATGATACAATATCGGAAATATTTCTTGCTTTTCAGCCCAATTTTCGCTATATTGTACCCATCCGAGCGATGCGGGTTTAAATCCTTGGTCTTTTACAAGAAGAGAAAACTAAGAAAAATACCGACAATTACCCCCCAACCTATCCGCACGTCATTGCGAGGAACGAAGCAATCTCTATGCTATACCGGTCCGAATAGCTGTGTCGAATGTCCTAAGTAGAGATTGCTTCACTACCGTTCGCAATGACGTTTGAAAGAAAACTAATTAAAAAATACCGACAATTCCCCCCCTGATCGGGCGTTAGAAAAGCAGTAACTCAATAACTAAAGTTAACTCGAAAAAACAACGTGGGTGATCAGCTTATCCACCAGCACAAAGGCGGCGATGATCAAAGCAATACCTGCAACCTGGTTCAAGCGATGTACCGATTTTTCGGAAATGCGGTCGCGGAGTTTATTGGCAAAAAAAGCTTTAGTGGTATCCAGCGAAAACTGGACAGCCAGAATGGTGATAAACATAATGGCAATTTTGGTTTGCCGGTGCGGTACATCATGGTGGTAAAGCGTACTGGCCGCGCCGATAACCGTAACCCAGTGGAAAAGCAGGGTAGGGTTAAAAATACACATTAAAAAGCCCTTTAAAAAAAAGCCGGCGCGGTTGGCTTTAACAGGGGTGGTGGTATAATTGATATCCGCCTTTTTAAAAATGTAATAAATGCCAATGATGAATAATATGCTGCTGCCGACGCCACCCAGGATGATGGTGTTGATCTTAAAATCAACCAATTGCGAGCCAAACAGGATGCCCCCGATAAAAACCATATCGCTGGTTACCACGCCTAATGCCATAGCTACGCCCGCGTGAAAGCCTTTTTCAATGCTGGTTTTAATCAGAGCGAAAAACACCGGGCCGGTTAGTACCGATAGTACCAAACCAAATCCAATGCCTGTTATAATGGCTTCTATCATTAATTATAGCCTTGTGATCAATTAATGCGAATATGCAACTTTATATTAAATCAAAAGAAAATTTGAGGTAAAGGTTTTAAAATTTAAAATTAGATAATTATAAAATTTAATTTAAGTTAGGGTTTTAAAACCAATACCAATTACATACCATAACATGGAGCAAAGCAATACCAAAAATTACAGGTCGGCCCTGTATACCATTATCACCGTGTTTTTTTTCTGGGGGTTTTTAGCAGCTTCAAACGGTATCTTTATTCCTTTTTGCAAATTCTACTTCCACTTAACACAGTTTGAGTCGCAACTTATCGATTATACGTTCTACGGTGGCTACTTCATTGGCTCTTTGGTGTTGTATTATGCCTCGCAATTGTTTAAAGTGGATATCCTTAACAAAATGGGTTATAAGCAAGCCATTATCGTGGGCTTGGTTGTTTCGGCATTGGGCGCGCTTTTAATGGTGTTAGGACTAAACTCGGGATCATTCCTGTTCATATTGATATCCTATTTTGTAATAGCCATCGGCTTTTCGCTACAACAGACGGCTGCCAACCCCTTTGTTATAGCCTTAGGATCGCCGCAAACAGGTGCTCACCGCTTAAACCTGGCAGGCAGCTTAAATAACATTGGCGGTATATTGGGGCCGGTTATCATCAACAAATTGCTGTTCGGCATCGCCACCAACCCCGATATCAAACTGGTTAAGATCTCGTCGGTAAATATGGAGTATTATATCCTTGCAGGCTTGTTCCTTGCTGTTGCCTTGTTCTTTTATGTATCCAAACTTCCGGTAGTTACCAGCGACGAAAAAATAGAGTCGAGCCGCAAAGCCAACTTGCCATTGTTTGTAATATTACTGGGCTTTTTACTCATTATGGCCGCCGACCCGTTGACTGCCGCGACAGGGATTTCAAAATCATACTATGTGTATTCGGCCCTCGCCATTATCTTGCTTTCGCTCATCATCTGCATACCCTTGTCTAAAAACAACAAAGAGGGTTGGGGTGCCATGCAATACCCTCAATTGATCATGGGTATGATCGCCATATTTACTTATGTGGGTGTTGAGGTAACTATTCAAAGTAACTTAGGTGCTTTGCTAAAGACGGCCGCGTTTGGCAGCTATGCTGAATCGAACATGAAGCAATTTATTTCGCTGTATTGGGGTAGCTTAATGATAGGTCGTTGGACAGGTGCCATAGGTGCTTTTAAGCTAACCAAGCTCTGGAAAAACCTGCTCACCGTTGTCGTGCCTTTTGTAGCCTTTGGCGTTGTGCTATTGGTCAATTACTTTACAGGGACCGACGTAACCACCTTGCTGCCGTACGCTATAAGTGTTGGTATACTCATCATAGGGTTTTATATTGGTAACCAAAGGCCAGCCCGCACGCTCGCTTTATTTGGTATATTAGGCATACTGGCTATGGGTGTTGGTTTAGTACTTACCGGCAAAGTTGCTTTGTTCGCGTTGATCAGCGGCGGATTGTGCTGCTCAATTATGTGGCCGTCAATATTCGCGCTGGCCATTACCGGTTTGGGTAAATACACCAGCCAGGGTTCTGCATTTTTGATCATGATGATATTGGGTGGCTCCATTATCCCGCCGATACAAGGCTTTTTTGCGGATACCAGCGGTATACATCATTCGTATATCATACCGTTGTTAGGTTTTGCTTACCTGGCGTTTTTTGCATGGCGCGTTAGCAACGAGTTAAAGAGCCAGGGTATTGATGTGGAAGATATAGAACACGCTGATTCGCACTAAGTATGAGCAAACCCCGTTTTGATGATATTTTTATGAACCTGGCGCTCGACCTGGCCAAGCGCTCGCATTGCGTTAAGGCACAGGTTGGCGCTGTTTTGGCTAAAGATACCCGCATAATTTCGATCGGTTATAACGGCCCGCCCGCCGGTACGCATAATTGCGATGAAGAGTGGCCGCAAACCGGTTGCGCCCGCGATGCCAAAGGTAGTTGCTCATTAGCGCTGCACGCCGAAGAGAATGCCATATTGTATGCCGTTAAAAACGGGACAAAGCTGGAAGGGGCGACCTTGTACACCACACTATCGCCATGCCTGCCATGTGCAAGGCTGATATTTTCGGCGGGGATAAAACAGGTATATTTTCAACGCTCTTACGCCGAATATAAAGGCTTACCCTTTGACGAAGGTGTGGAGTTTTTAAACCGCTTTGGCGTGAACGCGGCTAAGTTAGAGGCGTAGCTACTATCTATCTGATTACCGTAACCGATCCCGCAAAGGTGCGCTGCCCGTTTTTAGGGTCTATTTTATAATAATAGGTTCCTTCGGGTACAGGTTTGCCCGCGTAAGTGGCATCCCACGGTTTGCCGTAGCCAATTGAATAGTATAATTGCTTACCATATCGGTTAAATATTTCAATGGTCGCCCCCGGGTAATCACTCAGGTATTTAATGTTCCATACATCGTTCACTCCATCACCGTTCGGGGTAAAGGTGTTAGGGATAACCGGGGTTTTAAGCACCACAATATGAACTGTATCCTGGTTTGAGCACACGTCATCAGCAACGGTAATGGTATACGTAATGTTGTCGGCAGGGGTAGATACCGGGTTAAGCACATTAGTGCGGTTAAGGTACGTAGATGGCGACCAGGAGTAGCTTAGGTTTGTTCCGCTTACTGTCGGTTTGAGCACCACGCTACGCCCCTGCAAAAGGTAAATAGTGTTGCCGGCGTTAACCGTAGGGTTGGCAATAACGTTTATGGATTGCGTAAGCGAGTCGGCACAGCCATTTGCCGAAGTAAATTTGTAGGTAATAAGGTGGCTGCCCGTTCCCGCTACCGATGGTGTAAAAACCCCGGCTGGAGTTACACCCGCGCCTGAATAAGAGCCGCTGCCGGCAATGCCGGTAGTTTCCGAGCCTTGCGTTAACTGCAATGGTGCATCCAATAGGCACACTTTGTTAAGCGCTGTAAATTGCACCAAAGGTATTGCGGCTATCGTCACTTGTTGTGTGGTTACATCGGAGCAAACGCCACCAGAATAAGCCACTTGCTTAATGGTATAGGTTTTAGTATCCGGCAAACGCCTAAAAACAGGGTAGGTGTACAAATATGGAACCCCTGCCTTTGGCGTATCAATAACCACCTTGGTGGTGGGTTGGCCAACAGCGTCAAAATAATACTCAAGCTTGGTAATGATGCCAAAATCAACTGTAGCAGTATTGTTGATGATCACCGGCTGCCCGCTGCAAACAACCCCGCCATTACCGATGGTAAAACCGGCTTTAGGGACAGCACCATTTACGTAGAACGAGGTCTTCAACGAGTCGGCACAACCAGTAGGTGTAGTCACCGTAAGGGTTGCCGTATATAAACCTTGCAGGTAACGGTGAGATGGATTTTGCAGGGTAGAGGTATTGCCGGCTACACTTGCATTGGGGTCACCAAAGTTCCATTTGTAAGTAAGTGCAGGATTCGAACCGTCGGACATGACCGATTGATCTTTAAACTGCGCTGCAATATCGGAAACGCAAACGCCAGGTATGTTAAAATTAGCTATCGGGCTTGGGTTAACCGTTATTTGCTTGGTTAGTGTATCGCTTTGGCAACCTGTAGTACTCACTAAAAGTAGTTTTACGTTGTAGGTGCCCGGTTTTTTGTAAGTGTTTTGTACAGTCACGTTACCTGTAGATGCGGTATTGCCGTCACCAAAGTCCCATTTCCGGGTGGCGATAACAAAACCCGTCGCGATGCTTTTGTCCGTAAAAGTAACCACCTGGCCCGAGCAATCGGGGCTTGTAGATGAAAAATCGAGCGCAAGGCTTTGCGATATTTTCAAGGTATCTGTTTTAATCGATTGGCAGCCGGTGGACGAGGTAACCGTTAGTTTGGCAACATAAGTGCCTATATTGTTATAGGTATGTATAGGGTTTTGCAGATTTGATGTATTGGCGGCGCTCGTAGGGTCTCCAAAATCCCAGGCCCACTGCGCTACGGTACCAACACTACTGGTAGTTTTATCAGTAAAGTCTATAGTGTTGGGGCAGGTTTCGGGTACGGCTGTAAAATTGGCTACTGGTAAAGGTACCACGTAAAACGAGCCGTCAATTTCCTGCTGGCCGGTACTGCATCCGCTTAACGATGCCGGGTATTGTGCCAGTATCTTATAAGTATGTAGCCCAACGTTATTATAAGCCGGTGTTTTAAACAGCGTGTAGTGGTAGGTTTTTATGCCGTTAATGGTATCTACCGTTGCACCCGGGTTGTTTTGTATCGTGGGGGTTTCTGTAGGGTCCATTTGCCACGTGATCTGCGGCGTTTGGAAAGGCAGCGAAAGCTTGAAAAAGAAATTATCGTTAACACATGCCGAATCAATAACCAGCCCGTTGGATGCCTTAATAGTGCTGACCGTTTGGTTTGATGCCAGGTTTGTACCCGCCGAATAAGAGTACGATTCCACATTGCCAAAACCGTATGCAATGGCGTTAAAGCCATCATCGGCGGATAGGTTAAAACTGCTTACACCGCCCGTGTTTAGCTTGGTCAGATCGAGTTGCATATACGAGTAGCCCGGCAAATTGGTCATCGGTACAAAAAAGCCCTGTGGCGCCGCATTGTTGATCTTAAAACTTGACGCCGATGCGGTTTTGATCAGTACATTGATGTATTCCTCTGCAATAGCCTGTCGTGTCGACGAAAAAACGGTTATGTTTTTGATGTTATACTCAATCGGGTTTAGTATAACCATATCCGGGTCGCTGTATACCGCTGTATTAGAAATCAAATTGGCACAGGCTTGTGTTAAGGCGTACTGCGCTACGCTGATAGGTTTTGATCCGGTGATGTACGATGCCGTTGTCAATGGCGTTGGTGTGGTATAAAATTGGCCGGTATTGAGTGTAGCCACGTAGGCTCCGTTGATGTTTACTACGGTGTTGTCGTTTGCAGCCATCACCCTTACGTATTGCCCTGCGGTACGCACAGCAGTCCTAAAATTGGGGCTCGCCATGCTAAAAGGCACAAACCCATAATGCACGCCCCAGCTTTCAATAGGGTAACATTGCTGGAAAAGCGGGTCTTCCGAACCGGGGTCACAGCCCGGTGTGGGAATCAGTACTGTCGAGTTGCCCGAAAACATAGCAAAGCGTTTACAACCCGAGGTTACCGTATCAACGGATACCGAGGTCCCGGTAAGGTCACCGTTAACCAGGTACTCATAAACATCGTTAACATTAGGTAAGGTTACTCCACCTGCCACAAGATCAACGTTTCCTTTTTTGATATGGATCTTGGTATTGGCTTCGGTAGCTACCACTACAATAAAGTTTTGCCCTTCGCCTATGTCTTCCTGGAAGTTCATGCTGAAGTATTTTTGGCTAAGTGCTTCCTTTGGCAGGATAAGCGACGCTGCTGACCGTTGGCCCGCCCAAATATGGCTGTATACTTCAACCTTAGGCTGCCCGGCATCAACCAGCACATGTATGGCACGGTTGGTTAATACGCTGTTGCCTTCAAAATCATTAATATAAGCATTGGCCCGGGGCACTTGTACCTCAACCACCTTATTAGGTGTCACCGTAAATCGTTGCGAAAACGTACCCGCTGTAACCACGCCGGCCGATGCCTGATCGCTGGTTATAAATATGCTGTTAGTAGCTAACGAGCCACCACTGGGAATGTGTGTCGGGAACACCGACCAAAACTCGGTGCCCGCGTTTGATACACTTTGTGCCTGCGCCATGTGCAAACCCGTCATGCAAAAAATGGCGAGCAGGCACAGGGTAAGTTTATAGCGGCAAAGTATATTCATGTTTTATTTGCCCAATACAATTAAACGGTTTATAAAAACCGGCATTTTTTCGTTCTCAAATACCGTCGAATTTAATTTGACTTCTACATATACAGGCTGATTGTTCACTTCGGCAAATATAACCAACTCACCCGCACGGTTGCCTTGGTCGTCATCGTAAACAAAGCCATACGCCTTACAAGGCTCATATAAAAAATAAGCAAGCAGGTACAGCTGGTATACGTTTTTAAGCTTTTTATTAAACAACGTTATTGTCTTTTCAGGTAGGTTTTCCAGGTCTTTTTTGCTGATGTATTCCCATTTTAAAGAGTAATCGGCACCTGTCAGTTCACGGGTTTTGGTGAGTTTTAACTCTGCTGGAATTTCCAGCGTATGTCCGCAAATACTTACTGTATCAATATGGTTAGCCCAAGCCCCCATGCTGATAAAGCAGAGCGCAAGGGATGTAAAAAAGTATCTCATAAACAGGCGATGTAACGCATATACTGAACGCTGTAAATTACAAAATAATATATCATTCGTATAAAAATGCTTCGATAATAATTATCAGCCGTATTTGTATCGCCACCGATTTTTAATTATCTTGAACAGGTTTATTACGCGTAAAAACAGCAAAAGGATGCCCGATGTTTCAGTACACCTCAAAAAGGTTTTAAAACCCATTCATTTGTGGGGCATCGGCGTTAGCCTGGTCATCTCGGGCGAGTACTTTGGCTGGAACTATGGCTGGGGCGTGGCAGGCACTGTAGGCATGCTTATCGCCACGCTTATCATCACCGTAATGTACATCACTTTTGTTTTTAGCTATACCGAGCTTACCACCAGTATACCACATGCTGGCGGCGCCTTTGCTTATGCCTACCGCGCCATTGGCCCTATTGGTGGGCTGATAGCCGGGTACGCCACACTGATCGATTTTTTGCTGGCCACACCCGCAATTGCTGTCGCGCTTGGTAGCTATATTCATTTTTTATATCCGGGTATAGGGCAAATATCATCTGCTTTGCTGTTTTATGCGGTTTTTATGGCTATCAATATTTGGGGGGTTAAAGAGTCGGCGGTGTTTTCAATCGTGATGGCTGTTTTGGCTGTGGCCGAATTGCTCTTGTTTATGGGCGTAATAGGTCCTTCGTTTAAAATGCAGCACTTTTTAAGCGATGCCATGCCTTTTGGCTGGAGCGGTGTGTTTGCTGCCTTACCCTTTGCCATTTGGTTTTACCTGGCCATTGAGGGCGTGGCCATGGTTGCCGAGGAGGTGCGCGACCCCAAAAAAGACATCGCCAAAGGTTACATATCTGGTTTGGCAACCCTGATTATATTGGCTCTTGGCGTAATGATAATTACAGGGGGCATCACCGATTGGCATAAGCTAAGCGACATTGCCTACCCATTACCCGAAGCCATAGGAATGGTATTGGGTAAAACTAACGGGTTAACTAAAGTGTTTGCCGGCATTGGTTTGTTTGGGTTGATCGCCTCTTTTCATGGTACGATACTGGCATATTCAAGGCAGCTTTTTGCCATGGCGCGCAGCGGTTACTTACCGGGTTTCCTGGCCACCGTTAATAAAAAATTCAATACCCCGCATTGGTCGGTCATTATTGGCGGTGTACTGGGCTGCATCATCATGGTCGAGGTTAAAGTTGATTATATCATTATCCTATCGGCCCTGGGCGCTGTACTCATGTATATGCTGAGTATGGTTAGCTTATTTATGCTGCGCATTAAAGAGCCTGATTTAGAGCGCCCGTTCGTTTCGCCGTTTTACCCCGTATTCCCGGCCATTGCCTTGCTCATATCAGCCATCAGCATTTTTGCCATCATCTGGTTTAACCCGGTACTTGGCCTGGTTTTCTTTGCCGGGCTGGTGGTAACTGTACTGCTTTTTAAATGGCTTGGCAAGCATAAACATGGCATACCCGAAGACCTACTGTTGGTCACACCCATAAACCCCGCACCCTAAACAATGGCTTACAAGCATACCATACGGGGTAAAGTTTACAGGTTTGATAACTTGTGCGTATTGTTGGGTAAAGCCTCGCCTTATCGCTCTGGTGATGCCCTTGCGGGATTAAACGCCGATAATTACGAAGAACGTGTTGCCGCGCAGATAACCCTGGCCGATGTGCCGTTAAAAACGTTTTTAAACGAAGCCATTATCCCCTATGAAAGCGACGAGGTTACCAGGCTCATTATCGATACCCACGACGATGTAGCTTTTGATGTCATCAGTCATTTAACCGTTGGCGGCTTACGCGATTGGTTGCTATCCGATGATGTGGATGGTTTTGTTCTGCAAAAACTCGCCCCCGGCTTTACACCCGAAATGGTAGCGGCCGTATCCAAACTAATGCGCAACCAGGATCTGATAGCCGTCGCCCGCAAGTGCGAAGTAGTTACCCGTTTTCGCAATACCATTGGCTTAAAAGGGCGCTTTAGTACCCGCTTGCAACCCAATCATCCAACCGATGATGTGAAAGGCATAACCGCCAGCATTATTGACGGCCTGCTTTATGGTAGCGGCGATGCTGTGATCGGCATTAACCCCGCCAGCGATAGCCCTGCTGCAATCAATGCCCTATTAAACCTGATGGATTATTTAAGGCAACAGTTTGATATACCCACGCAATCCTGCGTGCTGTGCCACATCACCACCACCATCAGTCTAATCAACCAAAACGCGCCGGTCGACCTGGCGTTCCAGTCCATCGGAGGTACCCAGCAAACCAATACCAGTTTTGGGCTTAACCTGGCTTTGCTCCAGGAGGCTTATGACGCCACGCTTTCGCTCAACCGTGGAACGGTCGGCAACAACGTGATGTATTTTGAAACAGGGCAGGGGAGCAGCCTGTCAGCTAATGCCCATCATGGTGTTGACCAACAAACATGCGAGGCGCGTGCTTATGCCGTTGCCCGCAAATTTAACCCCTTGCTGGTAAATACAGTAGTGGGGTTTATTGGCCCCGAATATTTGTACGATGGCAAGCAAATAATCCGTGCCGCTTTAGAGGATCATTTTTGCGGTAAACTGTTAGGCTTGCCCATGGGAGTGGATGTTTGTTATACCAACCATGCCGAGGCCGATCAGGACGATATGGATAACCTGCTCACACTGTTGGGGGTTGCAGGTTGTAATTTCATCATGGGTATACCGGGCTCGGATGATATCATGCTCAATTACCAGTCAACCTCGTTTCACGATGCGCTTTACTTACGTAAAGTGTTGGGTTTAAAACCCGCGCCCGAGTTTGAGCAATGGCTGATGAAGCAAGGCATATACAATAAGAATGGACAGCTTAACCATCATAACGACCCGGCTAAGCTGCTAAACGGATATGGTTCGGCATGGATAAAATAGAACAAGATCAACCAAATATGCCCGATCCATGGGCCTCGCTGCGTGGGTTTACTGCAGCCCGAATCGCCATTGGCCGTACGGGCGATAGTATTCCACTGCAGCAAATGCTGGAGTTTAAACTGGCTCATGCCCACGCCCGCGACGCCGTGTATTCAAAGTTGGATGTTGATGCCTTGCACGATAGCTTATCGCAATTCAATTTGCCCTTACATCACCTGCACAGCAAGGCGGCGCACCGCGAAAAGTATTTAACCCGGCCCGATTACGGTCGCCGGCTTGACGATGCGTCGGCTGAGTTATTGCAAAACCAACCACCCGTGGCTATTACGTTGATAATTACCGATGGTCTATCGGCAACAGCCGTAAACCAATACGCCCTGAACTTGCTCCGATTGCTGATACCCAAATTGGTAGCCGCAAATGTTGGCGCGCTAAATATCGCCATAGTTGAGCAGGGACGTGTGGCTATAGCCGATGAAATAGGACAGGCCTTTGCCGCAAAGATGTCCGTAATATTGATAGGCGAACGGCCAGGCCTCACCGCGCCCGATAGCATGAGCGCATATTTAACCTATCAGCCTAAAGTGGGCCTCACCGATGAGGCACGTAACTGTATCTCCAACATCCGGCCCGAAGGTTTGGCTATTCCAGCTGCAGCCGATAAACTGTTTTATCTGATGACGCAAGCCTTGAAACGCAAACTCAGCGGCGTTGACCTGAAAGATAATCAAGGCCTATTGGGTAGTTAATTGTTCAAAAACGGGGTTATCTTATCAATGGCAAATTGTAGTTGCTCGTCTGGTGTAAGGTCGGTATTGTCTAAGATGATCGCATCATGTGCGCGCGTCAGCGGGCTTTCAGCGCGGGTTGTATCCGCGTAATCGCGATGAGCCAGATTCTCAAAAACATCCTCAAGGGTCAGTTCCGGGTTTTTTGCAGTAAGTTCTTTGAACCGGCGTTTGGCGCGTACCAATGGGTCGGCGGTCATAAATAACTTAACCTGCGCGTCGGGGAATACTACGGTGCCAATATCGCGGCCATCCATAATGATGTTCTTTGATTTGCCCATGCGTTGCTGCTGTCTGACCATTTCAACACGTACAGCGTGAATAGCCGATACGGCACTTACGTTTTCGGATACCGGCATTTGACGTATCTCGTCCGACACTTCTTCTTCGTTGAGCATGATGTGCGTTTCGTAATCGCGCGAATGAAAGTTGAGGTGTATGTTGTGTAGGGCGTTTACAACTTGGTCATGATCTTTTAAATCGATATTATTGCGCAAAAAATAGAGGGTTACAGCCCGGTACATAGCCCCGCTGTCGATATAAATAAAGTGGAGTTGTTTGGCTAACGCTTTGGCGATGGTGCTTTTACCACACGAAGAATAGCCGTCAATGGCTACGACGATATTATTACTCATACAACAGCGAAGATACAAATCAAATGAACTTTACTAAAGCCGATCTGCAAAGAAATGTACAGTATAAAACTTCGCGCAGCGGCGGGGCAGGTGGGCAAAACGTCAATAAGGTTTCGAGTAAGGTTGAACTATTGTTTTCGATAAACGATAGCGAACTATTTACCGATGAAGAAAAGGAGCGGATGCTGGGTAAACTGCAGTCACGTCTCAACAAAGATGGTTTACTTCAAATAGTTTGCGACGAGGAGCGCAGCCAGTATCTGAACAAAGAAAAAGCTTTGGATAAACTCGCTGATATTTTAGCCAAGGCGTTATATATTCAAAAAAAACGCAAAAAAAGCAAGCCATCAAAGGCCTCCATCGCCGCCAGGCTCGATAATAAACGAAAAGCATCTTTGAAAAAAATGAACAGGCGCACAGACGGATTTTTGTAAGATACGACTAATTGAAGCGGTACAGCACTGATAACGATCCCCATTGGTGCTGGTCGTAAAGCATGTTTTTCGCTTCCTGGGTTTCCACCACCACCGAAAGGTCGGCAACCCAATGCCCCGATACCAGCGCACCGCCTATTTTTTGCGAAAAAAGAAAAGGCTCAATGTTTTTCTCGATTTCATCTACGGCATGCGCACTTTCAAAAATACTGCCTTGTATCGTAGCATTATAAGCTACAAAATTTGCAATAGGCTGGTAGTACAAAAACAGCTCGTTAGCCACTGTTTTACCACACGCAGATACAGTACTCGTTGTTGATAAGGAGTTGAACAATTGGTTAAACTTACCCAAACGCAACATCAAGCCTGCGCCTGCCCCGGTTTGGCCCGTACCCAGGTTTGCATAGCTGTTTAAGCTAACATCGATATTATCACCATGCAGTAGCAGCCGGTTATATTGCGTCGAAGTATTAATCTCAAAATCATCGTGGATCTGGTATTGCCACCCGCTGGGCGTATAAAAGCCAAATACTTTGTGTATCAGGTCCTGCACCTCCATGCCGTAACTGTGCGGGCCTACAAAACCGGTTTGTACCTGCAGTTTTAAGTTACTTTGATTTTGGTAAAGCAGGTTTAGGCCTGCACCTATATACAGGTAACCGGCAAAGGGTCGGTCAACGTTATAGACATCGGTGGTAGCGCCGGAGTGCGCGGTATATATCTTTTGACTAAGCTCCAACCCCAGTATTTTATTAGCCAGGCGGGTGGTGTCGGTCACTTTTAAGGCGTGGTTAAAATAAAGAAAGTTCCCGGCGGTATAGTATCTGTCCGATCCTGTTCCCAGAAAACCATCGTTATCAGTTTGAAAACCTATTTCGTTTTTATAGCTTTTGGTTTGTGCAAAAAGCGTG
>Ga0206938_1169_pt1 | contig 15531 bp, 11 predicted proteins | sample Alteio_BWOrgHeat_12_FD_152918 | JGI IMG/M metagenome (GOLD analysis project Ga0206938, IMG submission 152918) | Enriched cells from forest soil in Barre Woods Harvard Forest LTER site, Petersham, Massachusetts, United States -... | ecosystem: Environmental > Terrestrial > Soil > Temperate forest >... | reverse complement strand
TTTCATGCCTCTCGTTTTGATGCCAGAACCGATGAGCAAGGAGAAATCGTCCGATACGATGATCAAGATGTTTCGCTTTGGAATGAAGAACTGATTTTAAAGGGCCATTATTACTTAAACCTGGCTTCCAGGGGAAACGAACTGAGTCGATATCATCTGGAAGCTGCAATCGCTTACTGGCATACGGTTAAAAATGATCCGGTCGAAAAATGGGATAACATTTTACAACTGTATAATCAACTTCTGTGTATGGAATATTCTTCTGTAAGGGCACTAAACAGAACCTATGCCATCGCAAAAACTGCCGGAAAACCCATCGCCATACAGGAAGCAGAAAAACTTGGCTTAGACGAGAACCATCTTTACCATGTATTGCTGGGATATCTCTATACCGATATCAATTCATCCAAAGCCATCGAACATTTGTACAAAGCACAGAGCCTTGCCAAAACCGATCGGGAACGGATCCTGATCGGCAGGGACCTGGATAAAATCAGGAGAGCAGTGGGTGGGGAAATCTAAGACATACGCCGGATTTCCCCCCTGCCAGTAATTTTTATGCTTCCTTGTTGTGAATGAAGCTGCTTAATTTTTCTTGTGCACTGTGTAAAAAATCACTGCCTTTGGACTGGGCTTCTGCCAGAAATTCAGCACCCTTGTTCTTGATGCTGGTGCCAATGGCCGCTGCATCCAAGTGCTCATGCAGGGAAGCAGGTATTTTTTCCTTTATATAATCCAACATATGTGCCGCAGCATCCTTTGCCTGTTCTGCCGTTAAACCGACTTTTTCCTGGAGTGATTCTATCAATGTATTCATAAAAAAGATTTAGACTGGTAATTTAAAGAATTACAGTGAACCGGATTTGTTTTTTCCTGGATTTTACACATAGTTAATTGACCAAATGACTCAGTTTCAACACGATCACTGAATGAGCCGGGAGTGTCCTATTAAAATTTCCAAGGGTTGTACCCAAATCCTTGTGCAACAAGAGATCCCGTATACTCAATTGCTCCGAGTCAAAATGAATGGCCAGTCCCGATAAGGGATCAGAAATGTTCAGATCCTTCCATGGCAGGTCTATTTTTTTTGATCTTTCGCTGCGGTTGAAAAAACAAAAGGCAATGCCATTATTTTTCAAGGGTTTTACCCAGAGTTCAACACTGTCTGCCAGCATCATCTTGAAAGCCGAAATTCCCCGGGGATCCTGGTCGACAGCAATCAGTTCCCGATTGGTCAGGATCTCCCGGGTTTGGGCCGACATTTTTCGCAAATCGTTGCCTGCGGCCAACGGAGCGGCCAACATACACCATAGTGAAAAATGTGCTTTGTCTTCGTCATCGGTCATGCCATTGCCTACTTCCAGCATATCCGGATCATTCCAGTGGTTGGGTCCGTTGTATTTTCGAATGGATTCCTGCAGATCCAGTATACTGGTAACCGATTGTGGAGTCCAATCTCCCCTGGATATCCTGACTGCGAAACTGGCACTGATATCGCCCGTGGTTCGATACAATTCTCCTACCCCACCTGCCCAAAGCCAGGGCTTATGATCTCCCCATTCACAGATGCTGAAAACAATGGGCCTGCCAGTGGCGATCAATGCCGCACGCATGGTCTTATATGCTTCAGGAGTATTGAGGCTGTCCGTATTACACCAGTCGTATTTTAAAAAATCAACACCCCAGGAGGCGTAGAGTCTGGCATCTTCATACTCATGGCCCCGGGTACCCGGATAACCTGCGCAGGTTTTTGAACCCGCGCAGTTGTAAATCCCGAATTTCAATCCTCTGGAATGCACATAGTCTGCAAAAGCCTTCATGCCATGCGGAAATTTTACCGGATCTGCTACCAGGCTGCCACTGTTGTCCCGTTCCATCGCCATCCATCCATCGTCGAGTACAAAATATTGATATCCTGCCTCTCTCATTCCGCTGCTCACAAAAGAGTCCACCATGGCCCGCAACATGTCTTCGCTAATCTTCGTTTGAAAAGTATTCCAGGTGTTAAAACCCATCGGTGGGGTGGGTGCCAGATTCAAGTGGGTTTGCGAAAAAGAAGTTCCGAAAAAGAACAGGCTAAAAACAGCGGGCAAGCAGAATCGAAAGCATTTCATGTGGTTGTATTGAAAGGGTCAATAAGGATGTTTTAAAAAAAAACGAAAATCTACCGTATCGAAGTTTCGGAATAAGATAATTGAATTGGATTTATAATTCCTCCAACACAAAAGTTTTTGATACAGACATTAAGCATGCGGAAGAATTCATTGGGTTGACCAGCAAAATTCCTTTTTCGGAAAATTATTTGGTGCCCGCAGTATAATTATTGCTGGGAATCTTAACACAACGGAAACCTACGTGATTGGAGGAGGATCTGTATTCCCCTTTGCCACGGCTTCCCACCATATATCGGGTACAATATTGATCAGTGCATAAAAAAGATCCACCCCGCTGAACCTTCTTTTTCTGTCCAGGCTCCATGGGATCCATGGAATCGGACGGTCCTTTGGGGTTGACGGAGATTTTATTTTTTGCGAGGGTTTGATAGTAGTCAGCCCGGTACCAGTCACTACACCATTCCCAAACATTTCCGGCCATATCATAGAGACCATATGGATTGGGCGCAAATTCTCCTACCGGAGCAATGCCAATAAAGCCATCAGAGCCAAGATCCATGGCCGGAAATTTTCCCTGATAAGTATTGGCCATCCATTTGCCATTCAGCTTAAAGGTATTCCCCCAAGTATACAATTCTCCGGTTTTTCCGCCCCGTGCCGCAAATTCCCATTCCGCTTCGGTAGGAAGCCTTTTACCGGCCCATTTTGCATAAGCCTCTGCGTCCTCTTCGGCAATGTGCACGACAGGATAATTATCCTTTCCTATAATATTAGACTCCGGACCTGTTGGATGTCTCCAATTTGCTCCGTGAATATAATTCCACCAATTGTAACTATTTGACAGGTCTGTGGTTTCTTTGGGAGTAAACACCACCGATCCGGCTACCAAGTTTTCTTCGGGGGCATCCGGAAATTCCTTTCGAGTGGGCTTGGTTTCTGCTACCGTAACATACCCTGTCGCATTGACAAAAGCTGCAAATTCCTTATTCGTTACTTCCGTTTTATCCATATAAAATCCATCGACATGCACCCGGTGCACCGGCCTGGCGTCCGACATTCCTTCGTGTCCCCCGTCCATCATGCCGATCGGATTTACACCACCCATGCTAAAATCACCACCGGGAATCCAAACCATACCCTCTTCCCCTTTGGCTGGTTTTTTCAAATCCGCAAATTCGGTCGGTTGAAATTCAGCGCCGCCTCCATCCATATACAAGGTGCTATCCTGAACGGGAAGTCCCGTTGCCGTGCAGGAAACAGCCCCGGATACCTTTTTCTTCTCCAGGTCCGCGGTGTCGTCTTTTTTTTGTTCGGCCGGATGGCAGGCAGCAATGCACGTTATCAGAATCCCTGAAATAATATATTTTTTTTTCATCACGAGGAAGTATGGTCTGTTATCCATTCGCAACTCAGCCGTTAAAATTAAACATTATTCGTTTAAAACCAGCTGTATTGATAAACCAGGGTCAGCGCGGTATAGTTCTGACCGGCGCGGGTTGCAATGCCGGTATTAATCATGACTTTGATAGATTGATGTTTATTAAAAACCGGAGTTGAAAAAGTGGTTCCCAACCGCCAGTTTCTTACTTCATCATTTTGTGCAATACCGTTCAGGAAGGTCTCCCCTCCATTGGCATAGCCGCCGTTGAGGGCGATATATCTTCCATGTTTAAAAGTGTAGTCTACATGCGCCTGAAAGCTGAAAACGGCGTTCTCATCCTGGTGGTAGGACTTAAAATAATTGGAATTCTGGGTATAAAACCATACACCGCCATATAATTCGTAAAACAATCTCCCCTCCCGGTGGGAAATTCCCAGTTCAGGTTTGAATCCCCATCGGTTTGAACCCAGGTTGATCAGCTTGGCCGGGTAGTACTGTCCGAGTGGCACAGAAATCACCAGGCTGACTCCAAATACGGTATGTTCCTGGAATTTTTGGAATTGTGGTGGCGGCAGGGAAGGCGATCCGAAAAGATTGACTCCGAATTTTATCCTCCCATCATAGAAACCGGTGCGTGAACCACTGGTGTCTACTCCTAGGAACTTTGCGTTGCCATCCAAAAATCCAAAAGGCATACTCACTGCAATCCTGGCCAGTTTACTAAGGAGAGTAAAAGTCTGTACATATCCGAGGTTGAATACTTGATTGGTTACATCCAGGTTCTGTATGGGTGAACTACCTTCTGTCACTACGTTGCCGCTGGAATAAGTGTAGGACAATGCCATCGCATGCAGTCCGGTAGGAACAACGGCATAACTACGAGGTTCCATTTCCTGTGCTTGTAAGGCAGAGGAGAAAATCAAGACCAAGCTGCAGACAATTGCGTTTTTTATATACATTCCTGACGGGAGTATCCTGGTCCACTAAATATACGCGCTTTATCCCGCACAAAATGGGCAGCCAAGTTCTTTTGGAATAAAATCAGCTATTTCAGTTAATGACATTTTGCTGAAGGCCAGTGTCACACCGTAATTAAAAAATCAGAAAAATGGAAAGTTTGAGTCCGTTCCAATCCTCTTAATGTAAACAAGCGGGCTAGGTGCACAGATCTTTTGTGGCGACCATGTAATCTCAATTTTTAAATGAACGAATTAAAAAAAACAACAGAAGCATGATGCGGTCGCGAACAGTTTATTCTTAGACTCTTTTTTTATTTCATATATTTAAGCACAATACACAGGGTAAACATTTTCCCGGGTATGGCAGTAAAAATTAATAAACCTGCTTATTCAGCAATGAATACCAATTAAACCTTAATAAAATATTATGAAAAAAATCATTGTCCTCCTCGCTGTAGCTTTCTGTGCTTCTTCCTACATCCATGCTCAATCTGGTGATCCGGAACTGGATTATATTAGAAAGACCTATTCAAAAGATAAAAAAACAATAGTCAGTGAATACATGAATCTGAATATGGCAGACAGTGCAAAATTCTGGCCGTTGTATGGCGCTTACGAAGCCGGACGCCAGCAAATCGCATCCATCCGTATCAACCTGATCAATCAGTACGTTAGTGGTTACGACAATTTAACTCCGGAATCAACGGACAAACTTGTCAGAGCTTCATTCGACAACAACATATCTCTGGACAAGTTGAATCTGGATTACTATGGAAGAATTAAGAATGCTATTGGAGCAGTAAATGCTGCAAAATATATGCAGCTGGAAATATACCTCCAAACCATGTGGAAGGCTGTTGTTCAAAGCAATATCCCATTGATCGGACAATTGAACAACACACAACAGCACTGATAAGAAATTTGTTTGTGAATTTGGCGGCCACCTGATAATTGGGGAAGGTCCGTTTTCTATGGGCCACCATAAAAAAATCCCGCTAATTTTCAAAATACGTCAGCCATGCAACCGGGCCGGTGGCAGAGGGATCCAAAGCAATATGACTGGTCAACAGGCTTACACTGTCCCTTACAGATTTCGAATAACTGTTTTCAGTATTTTAGTTCTCAGGATCAACAACTCCACAAAAAAATAAGATACCCGTCAATACAAATATGTTGACGGGTATCTTAAAAATTGAGCGCATTTTATTGCCGTTCGAATTAAACCGCGTCCGACAAGGAAGAAAAGGTAAAATCCCTGATTCGCATAGGCGGTATCATCGCCTGCGTGCCAGATTCACCGCTGACCGTCCGTTCAGGAATACCCAACGCGTCGAGGTTGTTGAGCATAATCACCGCACTTTCATTAAATCGGAAATTCTTTATCGGAAATTTGATCTCGCCTTTTTCAATATAAAACGTACCGTCCCTGGTCAGTCCGGTATAAAGCAGTGTTTGGGGATCCACTTCCCGAATATACCAGAGTTTGGTAACCAGTATGCCTTTTTCTGTGGATTTAATCAGTTCATCCATGGTGGCTGTTCCTCCAACCATAATATAAGCATCGGGTGAAGGGATGGCTTTGACGTTTTTCTTTTGAGCCCAGTACCGGGAATAATATAAATTTTCGACGACCCCTTTGTTGATCCAGTTTATTTTTTCCTGGGGTCGACCATCGTTGTTCCATACGGCGGTTGGCAAAGGGGCATATAAAGGATCAGAATAAATGGTCACTCTTTCATCCACTAGTTTTTCACCGAGTTTGGTTTTGCCGTCCGGCTTGCTGAGAAAACTTCTTCCTTCGTCTGCTGTTCTGGCGTCCAGACCAAACATGATGGTTTCCAGTAAGACGATGCTGGCAGTCGGCTCCAGAATAACGGTATATTTTCCTGGCTCGATGGCTTTGGCAGAAACCGAACTCATGGCTTTTTGTGCCGCAATGGAAGTATCGCTGGCTACATTCAGTAATGAAACATCGTTGTACCCTTTGGAAACATATCCCGAACCCTTGCCGTCTGCAGTTCTCAGGGTGGCATTAAAATTTACATTCGTGCTGGTGTCATAGGCAAACAGGCCGTGGGAATTTTTCATGGCGTTGTAGGTCGTGCTGTTTTCCATAAACCCGGCAGCTATGAGATTGTTCTTTTTGGCGATTTCCAAACTGATCGCCGTGGCATCGGCCCGTAATTTGGGGTCTATCGCAGCGGTAGATCCAATAAATTCAGGAGAGTCGGGGCCATAAGTCTGGGGACCTAAAAATGAAACGAACTCAGGGTTTTCCGGTGCCAGCATGGCCAGTTCTTCAGACCGCCTGACGACTTTCTCCAGGGAAGCGTCATCAAATTCGTTGATGGTTGCAATACCCAGTTTTTTACCAAATGCAGAACTGACCACAAGGGTTGACTGGGTAATGGCACCACTGGTTGACACTGCGTTGCGGGCATAGCGGATATTGCCCCCGTCACTAACAGATATATTCACCTCACACTCATTTGCCTTTGAAAAACTCAGGACTTTGGTTAATATGCTTTGAGCTTCTTCTTTAGTTAAAGTAGCCATAGTATTTTAGATTTTTCTTGCCGTATTAATAACATTTATTCCATTGAATCTTGTTGTACTGGATCCATGCGATACTGCACTTACCTGGCCAGGTTGTCCCTTTCCATCAAAAAAAGAACCCCCGAGCCGGTAGTCGTCCTTGTCACAGATGGCCTTGCAAGAATTCCAAAATTCCTGGGTATTGGACTGGTAAGCAACATCCTTCATCATTCCAGCGATTTTTCCATCCTTGATTTCATAAAACAACTGGCCACTGAATTGAAAGTTATACCGCTGCTGGTCGATGGAAAAAGAACTGTCTCCAATGATATAGATTCCTTTTTCCACATTTTTTATCATTTCATCCGGGGTCAGTTTTGTAACCGAGGGTTTCAGGGAAATATTGGGCATACGCTGGAATTGTACATCACTCCAGCTATCGGCATAACAACATCCATTGGATTCTCTTTCCCCGATGATATGCGCTTGGTCACGGATAGCCTGGTAGTTCACGAGGATACCATCTTTGATGATATCCCACTCTTTTGTTCCCACCCCTTCATCATCCCAGCCTACGGCACCCAGGGAGCCGGGTTGAAGTTTGTCCGCAATAATATTTATTTCCTTGTTTCCGAAATTAAAATTGCCGGATTTCCATTTGTCCAGGGTAAGGAAACTGGTACCGGCATAGTTGGCCTCATACCCCAGGACACGATCCAGTTCTGTTGGATGGCCGACTGATTCGTGTATCGTGAGCCACAAATTGGTTGGATCCAAAACCAGGTCATATTTTCCTGCCTCTACGGATTTGGCGCCTAACTTATCAGCCACCTGTGCCGTTCCCAACCGTGCATCTTCCAGCATATCATAGCTGTTCTTATACAGAGTGGTAATCCCTTTGATCTTATCGGCCTGCTTTGGAATGATATAATCATATCCCATTCCCATTGGTGCACTGAGTGAACTGCGCGTTTCAAATTTGCCCGTTTTTGCATCTATTTTTGTAATGGTAAATCTTGGCCAGATGCGATGTATGTCCTGATCAATATAGGAACCGTCGGTAGAAGCAAAATATTTTTGCTCATTGACAAAAAACAAAATCGAATTCATATAACTGGCGCCCCCTTTCATGGCTGCGTCGTTGACCGACAAGAGCAAATCCACTTTGTCTTTTATAGGCACTTCAAAGGCATTAACCTTCATCGGTGTTTTCCAGGAAACTTCCCCATAACCCTTTTGCGGTGCAAGCTGCACGGGTTCCGTCAACAATCGCGCGTTTTCTTTTGCAATGCTTACTGCTGTTTTCGCAGAATTGGCGATACTGTCTTTATCCATATGATCCGTCGCAGAAAAACCCCAGCAGCCGTTGGCGATCACCCGAATCCCTATCCCATAGGATTCAGTATTGATGATGTTTTCTACCTTATCCTCCCGGGTAACGACAAACTGTCTCAAATAACGTCCGATTCGTACATCGGTATAGGTGGCTCCCGCACTACGGGCCGCATTCATGGCCACATCGGAGAGTTCTTTTTTTAAGGCTGTATCACCCGTATGCCAGGGTTCATCCAAAGAAAGGGCTCGGGTAAATAAGGAATTCCGGGGCAAAAAGAGCGCACCCAGACCCATGCCGGTTGTCGAAAGAAAATCTTTTCTTTTCAAATGATGAGGGTATTAAAAATGAATAAATAAATTGAAAGACCGATAGATCAAATTAGGGATAATTTCCTTTCCAGCCACAAAAAACACCAACCACTCATAAAAATTATGAAAAAAAACAGGAGATCGCCTTTCCCTTTGTATGTTTTTCTCTCTGTTGATTTCTGTATTTCCTGCGTAGTAAAGGGGGCCCAATCCTTGGCCTCGAATACATACCATTCCTTATAACGATTTCCTGCATGCAGGGCTGGTTGCCAACCACTTTGTCTGGGCCAGTAGATTCCATTCCAAAGAGACAGGAGATTTTTTTGCTGACGAAGATAAAATGGAATCGTACCCATCTTGGGTTGGGGCGGATCGACGGTTGCGGCATCCAGTGTAATATGAATGGGCCGGTCTTTGACGGGAAAGGGTTCTTCCACCCATGCTTGCAGAAAGTCTGGTTTGTGTTTAGCGGTTTTTTGTATCAGGTAAGTCCAGAACCACCCATAATCCAGTTCCTTACCACCCAGACTCCATTGGAAGGTATTGGCGAGTGTTGTGCAGGCAATTTTACCCCTGCCGTAGAGCTGACTGCTCACCCGCACACGCCCCTCATTGTCTTTTATCAGTGGCTGCGTTCCTGGCTGGAAGCGGATTTCAGTACCATCCTTGTTTTCCGAAAAAAGGACGGATTTTGAGCTGTCATGGATTAAAAGTCGGAGTTGTTCGTTTGCCTTGGCCGAAAAATGGTGACAAGGAAAGGTTTGGTCGAAAAACATTTTTTTCTTCAAGACGGTGTCGACTCTTATCATCAGTCCCATTCCGTTTTCATTTACCTGACGGCGAACAGAAATTTGTTCTGCATCTGAAAGGGAGGCAAATGCGGACGCATCACACATTATCCAATCAAACTGTTGAAGAAGTGAATCGTTTAGCCGATTAAATTCTATGGGTGGTCGGTTTATAAAAGTTTTTTCAAAACGGTCCCGGCTGATACGGGTTCTTCGGGCTACTGCCATATGATTTTCGTTCAGCCACCGATCTAAAAATTTATTTTCAAAATCCGGATAGGAAGAAAGGATCAGCATATTCAACACAGATTGCGGTTGGACCGCAAAGGGCAAAGGCTCGGATTCCAAAACATTTTTTTCCTGACTTACCACAATCTGGTAGACGGATTTGCCCGTTTGTTTGGGTATGGTTTGCAGGGTAAAAGTTTGCTCCTTTCCAGAGGGACAGTTTACCGAATCCAAAGAAATACCGAAAGCATTCAGTCGAATGGTAATTTCCCGGGGATTGTTGTTCAAAAATCTTCCCTGAATGATCAGCGGTTGACCTGAATACAATCTTTCTCTCCAATGAATGTCCAAAAATCCCCGCTCCTTTTTTGGGGAAAGCCTGGTCTGCGTCGCTAAGGAATCTGCGTCCGATGCCTTGTCCCCCTTTGCCGGATTTTTTATCTGAAAGCCCATACCCCACAAACCCGTTACCGTCAGGACAGATGCAATACACCGGAGGCCAAACCTGGAACGGTTCCTTCGCCGGCGTTCCTGCCAGCAAAGGAAAGTAGCCGCAAGGACGCAAAGAACGGATATGGTAAGATTCCAGGGTGTCAAGGTGATTTTTTCAGATTTCTGAAATAATATTCTGACAATCCCTCCTTACCGGCATTTTCTACAGCGGAAGGGACTTCCGACAGGGGCTTGATTAGCTGCTGCAATGCGTTTTCAATGAGGACGATATCTTTATTTTCTGGAGACGAACCTTGTTCCAATGCACGAATGACTGCCTGAAAAGAGGCATAAGCCGGAAGATATTTTGAGGGATTTTCCATCGCTTTTTGGCGGAGAGTCGATCCGGATCCCTGCAAGATGGCAAGAATGCCTGCATCCCTTTTTCCGCCCGAATCAAGGGAAGGCAGAACCCCCAGCGCCGCCCGCAGTTCGATGAATGTTCCCCTATCATCGTGCGGCTTCTGCTGTTCCACTGAGCTTTGGATTTTGTCTTGCTCTCCCGTCAATCTCTTTGCCGGATCCAGGGGTGTGGTTTTGAGACCGGTTTTCGCCACATACACACGGGACTTTTGCTGAAGATCTTTTAAAAGCCGCAAGGCTTTGTATTCATAGGGCAATGCAGATTCGGGATTGAAAGTTCTCAGTTGTAATTCTGCATTCCACATCTGTGTGAGCGTGGCCCTGAGCTGATCCTTGGTTTCTTTCTCGAAGAAACTGGCGTCTTCGGCGTTATCGTGTTTGTCGGTGTAAGCGTCCATTACCAAACCGGCATTGCCGAAATTGGCTGGATTGCCTACGCGTTGCTGATTTTCGCCGCCTGGTTCACCGGATTCATCCTCTTCACCCAAAAACTTGCCGTACCGGAGCCGCAACATTTTCTGGTCCACGCCCAGATCGGCGGATTTGTTTTTATAAGCTTCCGTGCCGAGGTTGTGCCGATCAGTAATGAGTTGTTGTGTTTCCAGAATTATCTGACGCTCGCTTCTGAAGTACTCCGGCTTTACACTTAATCCGCTAAGGGACAGTCCGGCACTCATGAGCTCAGCCGTATCTGCCAGGGAGACAATAAAAATACCTGATTTTTTTTCCTGGTCATGATTGTCCTTGGCATGAATGTAAAAATAAAGTTCATCCCCTGGGATCAAGCCCATTTTCCCCAGGTCCAGGATTTTTTTTAGGATATAGAGCGTATCCATCGCTTGAAAGGATTCATTGAACGGAATTTGTTTTTCGGTAAATTTTACGGCTTCCCCATTCCCGCGCGATATTGTGGCAACAATGCCTGCAGAGCGGACTCCGTAGTCGTCGCGTATAGTTACCCGTAACGGAATCTGTTCGCTCATACCATATTCCAGCACTGTTTTGGATTTGGGTGATTCGACGTCTATTTCTGGGTATAGATCCTTTATCATTTCCATTTTATAGTGATCAGAAACTTGAGAATCTATGATCAGCTGATAAAATCCGGAGGATCGCAGCATCTTTTGAAAAGCCCAGGTTGTCGAATCCCCTTTATTGGGTTGGAGAAAGATCTTCTGTGAATCGTTGAAAATAAACCCCAGTCCGCTGACCGGTTGATCGGTTTTTACTTCCCAATCCATGAGGGATCCCTCTTCAGACAGAATATCCGCTTCTTCCTGAAGACGGGAGTGTTTGCGGGTATAGGAGGGCGGTGTAAGGCGAATGTGCAATGCGCGGATGGTAGCCATTGGACGCAGCGGCTGCTCAAATGAAATTTTTTTATGAGTGAAGTCTGGAGTAGGTGAGGAAAAAAAATAATAAATTCCTTCTGCCAGTAAACAAAGGAGTAGAACTTCCACAAAAACTACCCCGGCTCGTTTAATATTGGGAGGAAACACTATGTTTTGATATTCCGTTTGCAGCGCCCGGCTTATTTTTACCCATTGCATTTCTTGTAAGGAACCCTGAGACCAGGTACGGGATAACAAGAGGCCCGCACTTTCTTCCATGGAAGGATAGTGAGCGTCCAGATAGTGGGTAATATCTTTTTGGGTAACCCGCCAGGAATCAGAAAAAAACAACAAACCGGCCAGAGCCAATAGAAACAGGGCAGCGATCCATGCATAAGAAAAATGAAAGAACAGGTGTAAAATTTCGCCCAACCCCCCGCTGATGGCCAGAGCTAAAATGGCCAGGGAGATCCAGGAGGTAAACGTCCATTTCCGCCGCAGCTTCTCTAGGATTTCTTCCGGGTTTTCATTCATGAGTGACCTTCTTTAAGTTCCATGATAAAAATCTTTCCAGACAGAAAACAAAAAACAAGAAAAACCAGCATATGCCTTTTAAATCCTTATGCTGAAATATTTTTTCACCCGGCTTCAGGTTGTCCGCTTCAAGTACCGGCGCAATCTGGGCGACATTAATTATTCGCCGGTCATTCATTAGATCTAGGGTTGTCCAGTTTTGCGGATATAAAAGTTGCAAAATAAACTGCGGGAAATAAGCCGACCAGGGCAGATCGTTCCAGTCGGGATCAATCCGACTAAAAAATGAATAAACGGGCGCATCTTTTTTTTCGCCTGTCAACAAAGGTCGGCCATATCCGTCCGTCCAGATCGTTTCGGAACTGCTGTCTTTTCCAGCCAGCACCATCCGGGAGATCGAATTTTCTGATCCCTCCCGGCGATGAGCGGGATAGATCCAGCTATGGACGGTGACAGCTGTCCCCGAACTATACCGAAATGTATTTTTGGGATGAAGCCGATCAGGCATCGGCGTATCCGACAACCAGAATATCCAGTCCGGATTTTGCAGCACAGAATCTTTTTGATCTGTTCTGATAATCTTCAAACGCCGATGGGTATAAAACCCGACGGCATCCAGCGCTGTTTGAAGATATGCAGCATCCGGACTTCCTTTGGGGCTGAATATCTCAACCATCATCGTACTGGAATCCGGCACCATTTGTTGGACGGAAGTCCCGGCAGCCAAACTGTCTTTGTGTAAAAGAACCGGCTGAAACCAGGTCCCTAAATTCCAACTATGTCCGGTGAATACCCGCAGGCTATCGGTGGGTGTTGTATAACCCGAAGAGATCCAGGAAGAATTCGTATCCGGTGTTTCCAAAACGGTCCAAATGAGGTTCAGGGAAAGTGTTGGGCGACTTCCCGAAAAACGGTTGAGCTTGTTGCCGGTAAAAACATACAGCGGCATGGTAGCGGGTATCCTTTGCTCTAATTTTTTCAGCAGTTCCCAGTATGAGGGCAAATAAAGTAGCGTCGTATCCTGGAAAGAAGTATCGATATCCGTCCATTGGGTTTTTGGAAAATCTTCTTCCAGCAAGTGTAGTTCGAATCCTGCTTTTAAGAGGGAGTCCACCAATGGCTGGTAAGGTCGGAACGAAAGGGCTGTCCTGTTTTTTTCAACAAGCACCCAACCTGCGTTTTTGCGAGAAGAAAACACCTGTTTCCAGATAGGGGAAGATAAAAATACGGCTGCCAGGACAATCCCCAGACAACGCAAAAACAGCAGCATCCGCTCACGGATTTTCAAACTACTGGACTGCGAAATGATATTTTCCCGAAGCAGCCGGATGCTGCCAATCTGGAGTGTCTTTCCCGAACGCCCCTTTGCCAAATGAATAAGAATGGGTATGATCATTCCCGTAGAAACCCACATCCATCTTGGTTCAGTGAGATAAAACAAAATTTATATGCTTAGTTGATTACGCTGATTGAGAAAGGCGGTTAAAAATTCTTCAATGGGTTGATCCATATGAACCAATCGGTAAAAGATATCCCAGTCCAGCAATTTCATGCGCAACTTATATAAATACTGATCCATATTTTCTTTGTATTCTTTAAAATGCGTGGTTCCCTCCATGCGGACCGTTTCCCCAGTTTCCAGGTCTCGCAGCGTCTGGTAACCTTGAAAATCCATTTCAAATTCATTCTTACCCATTAACTGAAAGACAAGAATTTCATTTTTCATCGCAACCAGTGATTCGATCAGATTCATTATTTCGCTGTGTTCTTCATATAAATCTGTGATGAATATCACCAGTTCCCTCTTGGCAATACCAGCAAAAATCTCTTTGTAATGCGCGGGTTTTGTAAATTTTCCACCCGGTTGAATGGACTCCAGCTGGTAATATATCCTTTCGAGGTGATGATTGTCTTTTTTTGCCGGAATGGAAAAGAAATGATTGTCCTCAAAGACATACAGTCCTACTGCGTCCTGTTGCTGATTAGCCAGATAAGCGAGGGAGGCTGCCAGATAGCGGGCGTACTCAATTTTTTTAATACCCAGATCGATATGATCCATGGAGGCACTGGCATCAATGATTATGCGTACAGAAATGCTGGAATCTTTTTCTGATTCCCGGATATAAAACCGGTCTGATCTGCCATACATTTTCCAGTCAAGCCACCGCAAATCGTCCCCTGGCTGGTAACTTCTGTACTGCATAAATTCCAGGTCAGCACCCCGGACACGGGTTTTGTGAATCCCGGACATAAATCCATCGACCGTCGTTTTCGCAGCGAGCGGAAGATTTTTCAGCGATAATATTATTCTGGGATCCAGGAGCCGGCTCATAATCAGCGTATACGGGTTTGTGGCCTTTCGACATGTTTAATCAACGCTTCCGTTATCTTATCGGTAGTAACCTGTTCGGCATCGGCTTTGAAATTGAGCAGAATACGATGCCGTAAGACGGGATAAGCCAGCGCCTGTATGTCTTCCATTAATACGGAGTACCTGCCTTTGAAGAGGGCCCGTGCCTTGGAAGTGAGTATTAAACTTTGACCGGCACGGGGACCTGCACCCCATTTCACCCACTGGCTTACCGGTTCTATGCAATCAGGTCCCGGTCTGGTTGCCCGGATCATCCGGCTTACATACTCTATTAAATCATCACTGATGTTCACTTCGCGGACCAGTCCCTGTAAAGTCAGGATTTCCGCGGCGTTGAGCACCGGCTGGATCAATATTTCTTCCTTACCGGTTGTACTGCGCAGTATTTCCGATTCTTCTTTTGCATCCGGGTATTGGATCCGAATATATAGGAGGAAACGGTCCAGCTGAGCTTCCGGCAGCGGATAGGTTCCGGCCTGTTCGATCGGGTTTTGAGTAGCCAGGATAAAAAAAGGGGGAGCCAGGGGATAGGTCTGTCCACCATAGGTTACTTCAAATTCCTGCATAGCTTCTAAAAGCGCTGACTGGGTTTTCGGGGGGGTCCGGTTGATTTCATCAGCCAGGATCATACTGGCAAATAAAGGACCCTTGTTGAATTTAAAAAAACGCCGCCCCGTTGCGTGATCTTCTTCCAAAATTTCAGTTCCAATGATATCGGTGGGCATCAGATCTGGAGTGAACTGAATTCTGCGAAAAGAGAGGTTTAAGGCCTGAGACATCGTTTTCACCAT